>Ga0224511_10004291_pt1 | contig 10712 bp, 5 predicted proteins | sample SF_May12_sed_USG_2_FD_169988 | JGI IMG/M metagenome (GOLD analysis project Ga0224511, IMG submission 169988) | Sediment microbial communities from San Francisco Bay, California, United States - SF_May12_sed_USGS_8_1 | ecosystem: Environmental > Aquatic > Marine > Sediment | place: USA... | reverse complement strand
TCCACAAACTTGATATAGTTAAAGAATATGACATTTAAGGACTACAAACCGAAAAGTTTTTACCATTTTTACTCATTAAATTAAAAACAGTATTTGTTCAGTCCATAATAAAGGGAGGTAATTTTGATAAGTAATTAATTCTCTCTTGAAAATGACGAGCTGTGAATGAAACACACATTAGCAGCCATACAAAAGAACCATAAACATCTCGTCAAAGAATGGGACTTTTGACCATTTATTATCATTTAACAGTTTCAACGTGGGTTTTTTTTAATTAAGGGGAGGGAAAAATCTGACAAATTACTTCCCTTTACAAATTTTAAAGACATATTTGTGAATATCCGTTTTTTTAATTCTAAATGGATGAAATGTAAACTACTAGTAACTATAAAACAAAGGGCTAGGTTCACTACTAACTAACAATTTCTGCCCTGCCAACTTTGAAAAAAATCATTTTTTAAAGAGCATCAAAATAGTTCAATAATTATTACAAAATATAACTTATTTACTGTACTGTAAATAAATGAATTTTTAAAACTCCAAAAAGCATCCTGTATAAAAAATACTTTACATTTAGCTATGCAATATTGTCAGAATAGCCCATTTTTTTGCCTTTTTACATTTTTGCTTAAAAAACATCAATAAACATTTTCATTAACCATGAAGAACCAATAGACACCGCCATATTTTGTTTTTATCTTTATTTTGTCTATATAAACATTCCTTGAAAAGGACTTCGTGTCTCTTTTGGTTCTTCTTAACCAATTTTAAGCAAAAAACATGCGGTAAAAAGGCAATAAATGGGGCTATTTTGACGTGACGTAAGTGCAAGCTAAAATTCAAGTTTTTTTTATACAGATTACTTTTTAAGAGTTGTAAAAATCTATTTATTTACAGTAATTAAGTTATATTTTGTAACCATTGTAATATTTTGAAGATTTGTAAAAAATCAAAATTGTCAGGGCAGAAATTGTTAGTTAACCTAGCCCTTATTGATATTCTAATTAAGACATAAAATTTGCATTTCGACCAGACGACACCATTCTCAGCTGGTAGTCCTTAAATAGGATAAACTATGTAAATGGAACTTTAACATTTTTTTTAAAAACATACATTATTATTTATCCTTCATTATAGTGGCTTTACCCAAGCAACAGTTCCAGATTACAATGTGCAGTGCAGCAAGAAATTAGAACAAAAATCCATTTATTTCAAGTACACCATTCCAATAATAATATTTCACATCAACACCAGAATACTTATCAACCACTCAACAAACATAATACAAATCATTCACAGGTAAATGTCACATACCTCGTTCAAAGCACAGTAAACGTCCAAGTCACACATTGTCATTTCACTTCCTCCATGTCAATTTCCTCCTCTTCTGTTGGCGACGATTATAGCACCTACCTTTGATGCTCAACTGTCTTTTATACACACGATTATAATATAATAGTTCAAACACAACATAAATGTCAAACAAAGTATGGAAATAAACCTTGATAGGTTCTTTTTTAACCTCTGCACATATACTCAAATAATAACACGTTTCCATAACAATTCTCTATTTCAAGAGCCATGGATCACCAACTAGAAACCTGGTTTCCTTTCAATTGGAATAACTTATTATAAGGTACATTTTTTCCACAAACCGATATATTTTTAATGGGGAAATATTTACCTAACACTTACAACACCATTCATAAAATGAACATTACTATTAAGGCATGCAAATTAACCTAGTTACCACGATATTTTTACCTTAAATCATGACAACTATAAGAATAGTTAACGGAAACAGAATATATTCAACTTCAATATATATAGAATTTATACATCTACTTTGAAATGGCAAAGAGACAAGACCAATTAAGGTGTTTTCAAATTTTATTTCTCCTGTAAGGAGAGCTTATGTTTAAGCATGCTTTTAAGGTATCAACAAGTGCATGCAATTATCATAGTAAAAATAAAATACCTTTTTACAATTAATATAAACGTATCACAAGGAGACAGTTGTCAGTATGATTCTAAGTAATAAATGCCTTAGGCTTACACACTTATTCTCAATTATTACCATGTCTCAGCAAAGTTGCAATTTTCACGTTATTAAACCTCACTTTTGCTTCTGTTATACAAAATGCTGACTGTCTTGAAAAAATACAACTCAAAACATGAAAGAAAGTGATAATGAAATGCAATATGATTAACATTTTCATGGACAGAAAAATGAACACAAAATATGAGCTACTTTTAAAATTAGCTGGAACATTCCCCTTCCTCTAAATCAACATTTTCAAGTTTAGAGACAGCAGGTTCGTTTTCACTAATTGCAGGTTCACTACTTTCAACATGATTATCTGAAGGCCCATTTGACTGAGCCAACTGTTGCACTGAATTTGCATCATCGTTTTCTGGCGCTGATTCACACTTAGGTTCCTGAATATCTTGCACAACTGGTTGATTCTCACTGTAATTATCTGAAGCTGCATCGCAAGGCTGACTGGCAGGTACTGAATCTGCCTCTAATGTCGAGACAGCATTTGTAGAATCAACAATGTCTTCAATAGGTTGAGGAGGAGCCGGTTCTTGTATATTAGCAACCACACTTACATCCGCCGCCGATGTCTCCGCATTTTGATTCTCTACTCCAGCAGAAACACTCTCGGTAACATTCCCATCTCCAGCCACCACTGGTTCCTCACTAGGCAATGATTCCACATTTCCCCCATCTGTGGCCAACTCCTGAGTTTGCACATCTTTTCCTGCATTTCTCATCTCCTCTTCAAGAGTCTCTGCAGCCTGTTTTTCATTGTCCCAAGTACCCCAGCGGCTTTTCCGAGACCTGTCTCTGTCTCTACCCGCCCCTATCTGACCCTCACTGCCTGGTTTGCTATCCTGAGATCGACTGGCCTGGGATTCAGGTGCATTATCAGCAGTATTGTCTTTATCCTGTTTATCCCTACTTTTGTCCCTATTTCCATTTCTTTGGCCTGATTTCACTGAGGTCCATGTATTGAAGGGGTACACATCTTTCTTCTCGCTATCACCCATGTCTTCCTCAGCCTCTTGCATGTTCTCCTCTCCATCCTGACCCTCACCATAATAATTGTCCTGCTCATCATTATAACCACCTCTAAACTCGTCATTGTTTCTCTCATTATAATTATCCCCATCATTGTAATTGTCGGATTCGTCATAAAACTTTTCTTCCTCTTCAAAATTCCTTGCCTGTCGGTGCCTATCAAATGTTGGCTTAACATCAGGCAAATCAAACAATGACACTGGCCCCTTATTTGGGGTATTTGGCTGGTTAAACCTTTGCTGGAATCCACCTCCTCGACCACCGAGCATAAACTGGGGGCCTCGTGGTGGCCCACCCATACCACCCATATTTTGAGGCCCACCAAAGCGGTTTGGGCCCCCTCTTCCCCTGGGTCCCATCCCCATGGGCCCTGGACCATGACCTGGCCCTCCCATCCTGTTAGGGCCCCAGGGTTGATTGCCTATGGGCCCTGGCATTCCTCCTGGAGGGAACCCGCCTGGAGGGCGCTGCATCATCTGCCCCCTAGGGCCACCAGAGTCTGGTCCACCCATTGGTGGTCGAATCATTTCTCCACGTCCAAACGATCGAGGTCCCATATTCATGGGACCAGCATTGGGTGGTGGAGGCCCTTGCATTCCCATATCTTCATCGTCATCAATATCTTCATCCATCTCATTGCTATCTGGTGGCCACATCATCTCAGGCTGTTTTGGACCCTGGGGACCGGTAGGAACAGGTGGCCTGTCTCCCATTCCTGGTGGAAATCCTTGACCCCCGACCCCCATCGGCGGCCTAGGTCCCATTCCACCGAGGCCCTCCGGGGGCTGACTGTTGGGCGGCATCCCTCCACCCATCATTGGTGGACCGCCCTGGAACCCTGGGGGAGGCATTCGGAAGCCAGGAGGGGGCATGTTAGGGTTGAAGCCGAATCGCGGCATCTGTGGACTGCCACCCGGGAAGCCTGATGGTCTGGGTACCGATGGGGAGTTGGGCACTACACCTGCAAAACACAGACACTCCATAAATTGTTATCTTTTATAATATTTCACCTTAAACCTTACTGAAAAACAGTCCAAATTTAACCAACAAATGGAAAATTATCAGTGCTCCACACAAGAAAGTTTAAATTTCTACTTTTCAATAATCTATGCTCTCCAAAAATAAAATTTCAGTGCATAAATTTTGAACAATTCAGGTCCTGACCTGGCTGAACCATAATACAAATAAACATTATTATTATCTGGAACTGAGAACAGTTTAATGAAGTGTAATGTACTGACCAGCGGTGGTAGACATGATGTTCTGTATAGTCTGGGCGAGACTGTTGGCAGCTGCTGTTGTCGCTAGGCTCCCCATCTGGCCGCCCATCGACTGAAACATATACGGATATTAACCATCATTGGAGGGTGTTTCTAGAAATATAATATTTGCAATTGTTAACATTAGCATTAAAGGCCTATTATAAATACAAATAACTTTTATTAACATGGCAGACATCTGCCTCATACCGGTCTCATTCCAGGCATGTTGGGGACCGGTGGGGCTCCGGCCATCATCTGGGGAGGTGGAGGACCCGTGGGTAGGGCGGGCATTCCTTGCTGGGCTTGCTGCATGGGTGGCACCATCGGGCGCATCATCATCCCGGCCAGCATACCCGGCATCGGGGGACCGCCCATCATGCCTGCAAATGTGATAAACTGTTGAAGGCATCTTTACAATTATTTTTTTATAGATGATTTCTATTGTATTCGGCACAGATTATTTTAATTTCCATCAGAACCACAGTTATTTAAATAAAACCGTATGTTTAATACAATCAAATGGCAAATGAATGTACATATTTAATATTTTTCATATTTTGAAGAGCTCTGTATATCAGACTGCTTACAAGCCTTTAACATTGTACGACATTGTTAAAGGGCCAGTCATACAGGGAAAACGCATGAATCATGCACGAAATCACGCACAAATCCGATGTGCATGATTTGTGTGTGATTTGTGCGTGATGGGCTGTGTGACTGGCCCTTTAAATTAACATTTAATAAGATTCAAAACAATTATTATAAACAGCAATACATAGTGTTAAATTTAGAACTTAGTTTTGATAAAATGTTTAATGTGGAAAATGTCACTGTCACTGTTACCAGTACCTGGTCTTTTTACTTTTGACACTTCTAAAATTCTTTTTAAGGACTTGTAAAATGGAAGTCAACAGTAATTCTAAAGATGAAATACCCATCATGGTTCCCTGCATCATTGGGGCCATGCTGTTGACAGGGGGAACCGGTGGCTGCTGCTGTACTTCGTGTACACTGCCCGTCGCTGAGCCCGTGTCGGCAGAACGCTCACATGGAATGTCTGCACGAGAAAACAGAACTTGTTTACTTCTCAAGAACACTTTAAACTTATAAATAATATCAGAAGTTTACGGCTTACTTTTTCTTCTTTTAAAGATTTGTTTCTTAGAAGTAATAATTAGTCTGCCAAGGATTATGCACATGTCTGCAAACATTCAACTTCTCCTTGTAATTTCCTTTTGTATGTGTGATAAGGTCCATTAAAACATTAAAGTAAAATAAGAACTCAACAATTCAAAAAGAACCATTTACTATTAAGTTTTACCACAATTTACAAGTTCTAGAATTGTATTGATACCTTTGAGATGCTCTGGTAATGAGTCTGCATCTATTATAGCGCCTTCTAGGAAATGTGTGAGATCTGCAGGTAAACTTTCCCAAGGGAGGTAAATAGCACCCTCGTCTAGATCCCAGCTGTCTTTGAATGGTGAACTGCGCATTGCACTGCTTTGAGCCCATGCCGTCTGCAAGATAGGATATAGGAGTTTATAGTTAAGACGATTCCATTATGGTAGGGCCAATAAAAAGGTCTTGGAGTTCAGTTTTTTACATCTGCATTGTATACAAAAGACTTATAAACATGTATGTTTGTTCCTAAAAATGATTTTAATCCAGATAAAGAAATAAACACAATTGTAAGTTTGAATTCATTGAAACAACTGGTAATTTTTTTAGAAATAGGCATCTAAAAGCCCCTTATCCTAAGATACCTTGAGAGCTGAGCCGTTCATCTTGAATCCACGTAGACGATCGATAGCCTTGTGGGCATCTTTCCTGTTCTCCATGAGAACATAGGCACAGCCTCGTGGTGGCACCATCTGGAAACAGAAGGTGTTTGGTATAACACAGAATATTTGAGAACCTGCTTGAATCAGGCAAGACTGTAACCAAGATCGGAATGACCCCAAGTAGATCTCTCGAGAGCCTCTTTCTAATTTCATATCCTAGCGGAATGACCCCAAGTAGATCTCACGAGAACCTCTTTTAAATTTCATATCCTAAAAATTAAGACGCTTGTGTGAAGCTAGTAGAAACCTCAATTTAAAGCTTCAACACTTTAAAATTTCTTCTTAACAACTGACACCTAGAGACCTCATTAATTGTGTTAGGCTTTTTATTATCTAGATATGTTTAATGTTGAAGTTAAAGAAAACAAGACAGCATGTTACATGTTAGTTACATACATTGATGTTTTCAACAGGTCCGTATCGCTCAAGCTCCGTTTTTAACTCATCTTCTGAGGTGAACTTGTTAAGGTGGCCAATCCAGATGGTGGTTGTGCAGACTGAAACAATATGTACTTTGACTTTACAACAACGTGTAACTATGCTATGACAACACTTTACAACACCTTTATTCTTAGAAAGAGGGCAAATAGCCAACGACATATTCTGAAGACATTGTATTTATTATAAGTCTACTGTTTTGCTTACTGTTCCTCTGTATTTTGGTATTACCAGTAAGTATGGTATAACAGCTTTAGAGTTGATGTAGCCTAGAGCTTAAAAATCAATTAATTTGAAATAATTATTTTTATTACATAAAGATGCCGATAAGCTCAGTTTTATAAAAGGGTTACCATTGCTAGAAGTTACACGGTCAGAACTCAGATGTAAGCCATGTTTAACTCGACTTACTTGTGACAAAGTTTGCCCTAACAGCAGGGATTCCCTTTTTCTTCCTCTCCCTCTCCTTATCTCTCTTCTCCCTTTCACGGTCACGATCCTTAGACCTGGACAGAAGAAAGCCAGTTCTTTTATTTAAGAATAATGTATTATCATTTATCTCTACCTTAAATTATAAGTGCTGTAAAACAATACAGTTTGTTTGTAATAAGCCTTTTATTGAAAAAGGAACAGTTTTCACTTCTTACTATTTTGACACCAAAGCATACCCTTACTTTGTATGTCTATCTCTGGATCTGGACCTTCGTCTGCGATCCCTGGAGCGTGATCTTGTCCGCCGTCGCCGTTTGGGAGATCTGCACATGTCAATAAAACTATAGTACCTCAAGGTGATCAAGAAACTTGCACAACACTCAAAATTTTTATCTTTTACAATCATATTGTTCATACAATTATGAACTGAAGAACTAAAGAAACATGCTTTTACAAATTACCCATCAGCCCATAAAACTTCAACAACTATAACAAACAAGATGCTACTGTGTTCTCTAAATTTTCTGTTATTTATTTACAATGCTCTTGCACCTTTTTTATATAAATAACTTCTAAATGTTCACAATCAAAAATCATATTAACATTTAATAGTTTCCCCTCATAAGTAAATTTAACCTTTAATTTGAACACATGTATACAGTACAAGAATACGAGAACAAAACAATAATGCAACACCTACCGTGACCTATCCCTGGACCGTCGTCGCCTATCACGTCGGTCCCGGTCATCACGATCGCGGAACTGCTGGTGGTCGCGGAAATCTTCATCCTGCAGCTGATCCTCCGTGTACTCCCCCTCTTCTGGGAAGGCGCCCTCGGGCATCGGGGGTGGGGCGCCAAACGGGGGCGGGGGCTGACTGATGTCCTACAATAGGAGGTCAACAGTTGACATCTTCTTTTTGTAATGAGGAATGTTCCTTTTCGTGCATTTTCATACTAAAACATCACCTTTGAATCTTAATAGCTATGTAAATTTGGCCAAAAACACAAATGCATAAGTTATTAAGCTAATTTTAATGCCAGGGGTGAAGAAAACATTGTTTTCATTTGTTGCATTTTTGTTGCAAATAAAATCCGAACAACACCTGAAGGATACAAAACAATTAACATTTAATTATTTTGATTGTTATTACTACATCTCCAGTACTAAGACACATCTAACTGTGTTATAATTGAACTACAACTTAATCTAACAGACATAACAGTAAACATTTATTGCCACAACTACCTGTGCGATCTGCTGGTCGAACTCTGCTTGCTGCTGCTCGAGGAAGCGTCGGCGTTCAACGTCGGCGATCTCGTTACTGTACTGCTGGTTCTTCTGGATGGTGGCGGACACTTGACTGATCTGCTGCATCAGGCCCTGGTCGGACAGGATCGTCTGTACCTCACTGTAGACACAAGTCACTTGATGAGAATTTATATGAAGTCGAGGTATGTCTGTGTTATGTGTAACTGTTTAAGTAAAGACACATAGCTTATTTTTCATTTATTCCAAAATCAACTGCAGTGATTCTTTGGGTTTTAAATATATTTTTTTTTAATCAGTCACATTTTTCCCTTTAGATTTCAAGAATCGGGCAAATAGTGATAGGGTTGATCATTAATAACTTGAAATGAAACCCATAACCTTCTGAATTCTTAATGCTGGTGTACATACCCCTGGAGGTTGTGTCGACCCCCTCCTCCCTCCTCATCATCACTCTCCCCGTAGTCAAAGTCCAGCAACTTCTGTCAACATAAACATGTTGAACATAGAAGATATATACAACTAAACCACAGTTTCAGGCTAATTCAGTGATTTGGTTATTTCCATCTTATGCTTCACAGCATAAAATTAATTTGTATCTACAGAAGTCTGCCAGAGTTTCAAAGATTTGACAAATTGACAGCTGCAGACAACCTACTTCTCGAAATAGCAACTAATTACTTCAGTCTTATAACAATCAGTCTATCAAATATTCCCAGTGGTCTACCAAGACAAGGGAAAGAATATTTTAGGTGCAGATTGCATCAGACATGACATAACGATGTTCTCAATTCCAATAACAATATGACACCTGCCCACCTTATTAAATCCTGCATCATCTGTCCTCTCCGTCTTTTCTAGCAGCTGGTTGGTGAGTGTCTGTATCTGGGCCAGCAGGTTGGCGTCAATCAGCGGCGTGTCGCCGCTTGGTTGCTGCATCAGCGCCGTCTGCTGGATCAGCTGCTGCTGCAGCATCTGGAGCTGCTGCAGTTGTTGCTGCTGGGCGTCAAGGCTTTGTGAGCTCTGTAAAATGTTTTTGGTTTGTACCACATGAAAGCAGAAAAAATGTTATTACTAAGAAATTTACATTCTCGTTTTAAGAGTCGTTTATCACATTATAAATGCAATGTCTTCCAAGAGACCAGATTGAATGATTAACAACAAAAAGAATGAAAATAACAACAAGCATACTGAGTTGGTATTCTGCAGCAGCTTCGTGACTGTGTTTAGCATGTCGTTTTGTGTGGCGAGCATGTTCTCGGCAGCTGCCGCCGACTGGGCGTGGCTGTCCCCATGACCGCCCCTTCCGGCCCCATCACCCTTGGTGGCCATAACATGGTCAACTGCATTCTGGGCTACAGTGGATGAGAAGACATTGGCAATTCAATATCATGTGTATGTAGAATTTAAGAAGCAGTGAAATTGGCATGTCCAAGTAATAAGTGCTTTCCTACTTTGACCTCCTTACTGGCTTAAACATTTTTTTTTACTGTGCAGAGTAAGGAAAGACACTATAATGTTGTTCTTAATAAAAGTCCCATAAAACTCATATGTGTTTATTTTGAGACAAGGGATTGTATCATTAACCTAATCTAAGATTCTAGGTAGTGTTATATTGCATATACAAACTGATGTACAGTTAACAGCATTTAGGAAACAGGACAGGTGTTGGCCATGCATTAAATAGACAATGATGAAATCTGTAACAATTAAACAGTATTTTTGTAGGTCTTATAGTCATTTAGTTTATGCCCTTACAACATGGACAGACAATCTGGAGACTCTTACCAGCAGCAATAAGGGATGGTTTGGTGGGGTCAGCAGCCAGGTCCAACAGTGGCTGGATAATCTCGCTGGGAAACACCTCATTCTTCTGCCAGAGGTTCAACACTCGTACAATCTTTGACTGAAACACACACGACAGGTTTAATAATTTTTTCCAAATTGAAACTTATAAACTAGGAAAACTACATATTTAAAAATGGCACTAACAGTTTTTAAACAGTTTGGCAACAGAAACATTTTTCATGAAAAATCAACAATCTATTTTGCTAACAAAGTGTGTGTGTGTATTTGTTAATTAAGCTAACCCTTTCATCAGCAGGGCATTTAAACAGGTTCTGGAAGGTCATGATAATGTTCTTGGTGAATCGAGGAGCATACACGTCTTTATGGGCCCCAAATTGGTGCCTCGACTGCCGTACAACCGAGTCTATAACGTACAGCCCAGGAACCTTGTACTCTGGCTTGCACTGAAAACGGATGCATTTGATTGTCATTCTAAAACACTTGTCATGTTCAATGATTTTCATAAAACATTAACATTCTAGCATCAAATATAATGTGAAGGTTGAAGTTTTGTGCATGATATCAATCCTAAAT
>Ga0224511_10004290_pt1 | contig 10713 bp, 3 predicted proteins | sample SF_May12_sed_USG_2_FD_169988 | JGI IMG/M metagenome (GOLD analysis project Ga0224511, IMG submission 169988) | Sediment microbial communities from San Francisco Bay, California, United States - SF_May12_sed_USGS_8_1 | ecosystem: Environmental > Aquatic > Marine > Sediment | place: USA... | reverse complement strand
GTTTCATTTCCAAAATAACTTGTTATATGTGTTTGTAAGTCAAAATTTAAAATGTTGAATGCAAACAAATGGAAAACTTAACAACTTCTACACTACAGAGTGTAACAAGCAACACAATCGATCGTGAAATCAGGAATTTTTGTGTGGCCTAAATTTTGCATTGTTTTGTGCTCCGTAAATTATTGCGTGGATTCAAAATTTTCTGGAATTCTTTACCAATTGACCCATCCTTGGATCCCCAGGGGTGATTCCGCTCGCTACATCAACCCCTGGGACAATTAGTTGAGTTTCCTTCGATGTACCGCTGAATGAATACTATTATTTACATTGTAATTGGATGCATCATCATTTTCGGATGAGCAAATGACCAATGAAAACAATCCTTACAAGAGAGTGGTTATCTGATTGGATTGCACTCTATAACACTTTGTATCAGTTTTTGGTGGCAGATTCAAAGCTTTTCTAGCTAATTGTCCCAGGGGTTGATGTAGTGAGCGGAATCACCCCTGGGTATCCGAGGATGCAATTGACTCTATTGACAGCCTCATGTATTTAAAACAGCAGAATGCCGTGCATATTCTAATTAGAATTCAGTCAAGTGGCGTGTAAAGTTCGTAGACCAGACAGAAGGGTATGCCTTTAATAGCTGCATAGTGAATTGAATGTTCAGGAAAACCTTTTTAAATACAGTGACAAAATTAAGAATGCCCCAAATCCCCCCAAAAATCTGTCAAACATGTACCACAAAAAAATGTCTGCCCAGACTAAAAAATCCTGGATTTCTTTCCCAAATATAAAATCCAATTTTTGCTCCAAATCTAAAAAAAATCCCAATTTCTGCCCCGAATCTAAAAGAAAAAAATCTGCTAAAAATTCCCAATTCTAGAAATTCCAAATTCTGTCCCAACTCTAAATCAGCAAAAATTGTAGCACACAGAAATTCCTGATTTTACAACACATTGTTGAACTGAGGGAATGATTCTGAAACACATCACTGACATATACACTGAAAGCGTAACACAAAATAATGAAAACGGTCAAATGATAAATCATGAATATGTCTTAAAGGTAACTAGGGCTATCCATATGCTGTGAAATCAATGAATTTTGGTCGTATTACCTGTTACCATTATCCAATGTTAATAATTGTTACCAACTAAACAGAAATTTAATATAAATGTATATGAATACTTTTAAGGCAGTCTTGATGTTAATGGCATTTATTACCAATTTTTTTAAAATAGAATGTATCTATTGGTGTTTATTATTATACATAATTTGTTTATACTCATACCCTTATTATTTACGTTGCCCAAAATTAACCCATTTCACAGCAAGGATAATGTAAAACAACAACAGAATGGCACTGTTTTTCGAACAATAAACAACACAATTTAGAGTCCAGTCTTTGTATGCAAGGACTACCTATAATAAGCCATAAAAACAATAATGTACAAACACAAGAAATGCCGCATATATGGCTTCGTGTCTGTTTACGTCACCTTGACGCAAGCCATACACAAGCAAAACATTACGACAAAACAACTCTTTTTCAAGATAAACACAGTGATACTGGCATTTTTATATTGTAGCAACAAAAAAAAAATTTAACAAATTAATGTAAAACTAGGTAGAGCAGGCAATTGACAACTTTTATATAAAAATAAGATAATAATAAAGGTTTCAAAAACCCTCAAACTTAAGTCTTATGGAATAAAATGATGGAACTATTGAGCCCAGACACACATTTTGTTATATATATATTATATTTTTAACAGTTATATAATGTAGTTGCCTAATTTAAAAAAAAAATCATATTTGAACAAAATCCTCTGTCAAAAATGCAACCATGAGATGACCTTAGAGATAAATGTTGTTTGAATAGTTTGAAGGCTTTTTAGAATCCAGTGTAATACCACTATAGTTAAACATATCAGAGAAGCGTTTTACAATGTTTGCAAGATTTTAAGTTAGTTTATTGCACACAAATATAATTTCAAGACTAAATCCTATTGCTCTCTCTTTAAAGAGTATTTGCAATTTTTGTGCTCCGGCGATTAAGACAGAACATAGAACATTTTTAGTAAACATACACATTGCCATAAGAATTAAATACTCTGTAATTAAAGCAGCTGTCCTCAAGATGCTTAAAAAAATAAAAAAATAAAAAAAATATTAAAATTAACGGTAAATACTGATCAAGATATGTTCAGTGGACAAATCTATTATTACTGCCCCCATTAATTCAGTTGACATTTAATCATTGGTAAAGCATCGTTTTTCTTTGCATAATCTACTGCGTTACTAAAGCAGTAGTTGTTATGTATAGTAGGAATATCCCGATGGCAAACAAAAGCGAATTGTCTGTTATTAAAGCAAAAAAGTAAAAACATGTAGGTTTTTTTGTTTCTAACAACTATTAATAATTTTTGAAGAGACATTTAAAAAAAAATATAACTTATGATTTTTAGTATATTTTGGAGGACAGCTGCTTTAAGGTAGAACCACTGTAATGGACTTTCAAGTATACACATATATATTTTGAAAGAAAAATCAGGCTTTTAAAAAAAATTACATGGATTTTATCTTTTTGAACTGTATAAAATGTAAAAACATAAATAACCTTTTTATGTTGAAATTAAATTAAATGGGAATTAATTTGTCATTTAATTAACTTGATATATGAATATAAGGAAAATATTTTGTCCTGATTATAAAATCAAATGAGCAAAATGGTATAAAAATACCTTTTTGAATAGTTTTTGAATAGTTTAAAAGTAGCATCTTTTTAATGATATAACGTTATGAAACTTCTTAGCATAATTGCAAATCTGTGAATCCATTACAGAGGTCTTACCTTCAACAATCTATTTTGTAGTATTCTATACCTATGAACAATATAATAATAAATTTTAACTAATGTATAACATTACAACTTTAGAGTCTAGGTATGTGACTATACAACTATAACTGGTGAATTGTTTTCATTAAAGTAGAAACTTATATCTGAAACAGACAACGCAATCATGGATCACCCGATTAGTGAAAACTCATTTTAAATGAAAACTCAACATTTGTTTATAGTTACACAAATAACTGGACCAAGTCTTGTCTCCTTAACATGTGTCATGGGTATACTTGGTGAACATGGTTATATATTACAATATGTGGCTTTAAGCCAAGGAAAAAATCTAGATTATAAAAGATAAATCCATTTAATACATCACAATGTGTTATTTAATCACCATTTTTAATGATGTTTAAACTTGGTTTAGGGAACATTTTCATATTCACAAGTAATATCTAAAAAAATTGAAAAAAAAGGAAATATCATATCTTATATGAGAAAAAGGCTTTTAAATCAGGGTTGCTAGGCAACTGTTTTTTTTGTAAATATAACAGTGTTTAAATGCATGGCAACATATACAAAAACTCATGTGTTGCTATGCAACCAAATATAACATACATGTACATGTGAGCCACATCTGAACTTGGTTGCTAAGCAACAAGACTGATGTCAAGATCTATAGAAGTATGTACACACATGGAATTTCTACAGACAGTTGTACATTATACACATACAAAACTTTAATGGCTATAGACCGAAAGTGCACATTAATTGATTTGTGTGTATTCAATTATTAGCAAAACAAATAAATAAGCAGTTAATAAAAAAAACAATAATATTCGTTTAAAAGTTTTATATACTGGTAAAGTTTACATAAAATAATATCAAAATGCATGAAAGTTTAATATCCTGATGAAGTGCCTAAAATTGTCAGTATTTCGTTTATTTATTTGTGCATGTTCATTGTTGGGCAATTATACTTCAAATTTGCATATAGTAAGTTGTTTAATACATGGATAAGTGTATGTACACTAATTTAATTGTTAGTTTTGTTTGAACTTATTTTTTTTTCCATTCTATTAAAAATATTATACAATGTGACCTAAAAAGGATTACTAATGGGGTCTTATATATCTATATTAACTTAGGAATCCTACCATTATGCAATGAGCTGTGAAATGACACAAGTTGCATGACTATAGCATGGTACATGTGTCAGATATCTTAGGCCAATTGATGGATAAATATTGTATACAGATATTGATTTTGGAATCACACATTTCAACTACATTTAATCTAAAATTTAAATAACCAATAACCCCAACACATGCTAGGAGAATAGATTAGTACTGATGGGCCTATCAATGCATAGACATACTAAAGTGTACAAGTTTATATAATCCTCTTGATGTATATGACAAAGTTCAACTAGAGGTCACCATTGAGTAATCCCTTTGACAATTAAACTTTCAAGTCCAGGCATCTGTCTGATCCTGCCACCCCTCTGAAATGTCTCTTTTCGAGATTACATACATGTAAGAAGTGCTAAAAGTAAATTCTTTCAATTACCCTGTCTACCCAGAAGCCTACAAATTGCACGAAGATATAATTTACCAAACGTTGTATTGTTTCGCCAATGATGTACTTTGTCAAAGATGGATTGCAGTTAACTAACTTGTTTTCTAAAATATATAAACTAGATAATGCATCTGACATAATAAAAATTAATGAGATGTCCATAAGCATTCCAAGGTCTTTATGCAAAACAACCATAACTTGTTACCATATATAAAATAAGGTATTTGCACTTTTAGTTTTGCACCAAGACCTTGATTCCGTATTTTTCTTTTCGAACAAAATCATGACAACAAGTTCCATGCATGATGAACCTGGATATACTAACTTGGTGGAGAATTACATAAACAACTCTTGCACTGGTGCACATGGTCTTATTTCCCCGCATGTTCATAAATATATAACAAGAATTTTGTCATAAAGATTATTTTTAAATAAATTTTACGAACCATCATTTCTGTTGGAAATTCCTTGTGGCTTTATCAAAAAAAGGCTGACTTAGCAATAAAGATCAATCAATTACAATAACACATTACCAAAAGCATTTTTAATAGGGGTGGCAAGATTTGGACGCTGGCAATAAAATTTAGGCACTTCACCAGTATTACAGAAACAATTTATTGCAAAATAAATAATATGCAGTATATATGTTTTAGTGTTTTCATGTTTTATAAACACAGCTGAATTCTCCACTGTCGTCGTAAAACTGAATAGAAACCATGCAAAAACTCACTGTGTGCAAGCAGTTACCAGAACGACTGCAACTGTTACCATGGTAACTTTTTATCAATAAAATCCTAGCCCCAATCATAAAAACCTATATTTGTCTTGAAATGCAATATGTTGTACATACGTTTTATTTGCCATCTAGATGCACTGTTATTATGAAGAAAACAACATTTTTAAGTTTTTCTTGTATATCTTGTGTAAAATCATTTTAGAGCTAGGTGTGTTTAAAATATGGGAGTTTTGTAAATTATAACAACAATTCTAATAAGATGACTGTATTAAAAATAAATGCAGAAAAAATACAATTTCATTCAATTTATATTCTAAAATAACTTTTAATACATTATTAGATCTTGTTCAAATACACAATTGTGTTTGGCTTGTTTCATAGTCTGCTGTAGTTCTCAAAATTTGTTAAAAATGTTATTTAACTGTATTCATAATATATTTTCAATATCTGACCCTGCCTATATAAAGAGACTCCCCTGTGGCCTTATAACTGTCATAAACCTGTCATGAACCATGTCTGGACATTTAATCCAAATGAATTCTGTATTATTGTTATGTTTTCGATTGCAGAACATGTTTGAAACCTCCCTTGATTTCATGACCTTTCAAAAAACATTATTGCCACCACATCTAAAGCAAAATACATGTATTGTAATTTAATTCGTAGCAGGCTAAAACTGACTTCTGCTGAAACTTACAAATGTAGATAACTATTTTTATACCCCAAATAATCCCATGCCTTTTGCAAGAGAGTTCCTTTGTACTCATTTTTTTATGTCAAGAAATGAACATTATACAATATTTTACAGCCAGATAAAATTCAATACACACAGTTATTAAAACGTCTCCAAGGTAACAAATTACAGATTGTGGATAGATTGGAAAAAATGCCACAAAACATTTTCATTTATATACATGTAGAAAATATATTTCTGACATCTCCTTAACAGCTTGAAGAAATTAAAATATATATATATCAATTATCAATATTATCAAATAAATTAAATTTTCAACACATGTAAAAATATGGCTTCCAGAATATATGCAGCTCAGGCCCTTCTAACAATGAGTAAAATCAGCCACAAAATCCTTAACAATGTTAACTTCATAATGCACATTTCAAATATGTTCAACATTTTAAAAACATTTAAAAAAACATTTTTGCACAAAACATGTTCCTACAATACAATATACAACTAGTGAGCATTCCTTACAACAAATAAAGCACATTGTATATTGCTGGCGGGGCAAGTCGTAAACAAGAATATTATAACACATACTATATAACACCGTAACACAAAAACTGTCAATTGAATGTTAGAAAGTTCATCAACGACACCATCTCTCCATCAGGTTACATTTTGAAACTGAATTATCTCCCTTGCTCCATAAACACAAATCAAACAGGAGTCATTTCAAAAAGGAGTTTTCTCCCTTGCTCCTTAACATGTCCCTATATTCTCTCTTCTTATAACAGTTTAAACAACACGCATAAACACGTAGCGGTTTCTGTTTGATCAGATTTAACTGATGTCCAAATTTCTTGTCAAACTTCAAAAACTACAAATGTATAATAATGGCATGAGTAAGCACATTTTATTTTTACAAGCATTTTATGCTTTTCACTACTATGAAAAATCTATAAGCATTAAATGCTTGTTTGATTTTAGGTGTGAAAAATTATATTTTACACTTTTATAACGATAAGGTTGCGCAATATCAGCGAGGATAACATATGACTTCATTTTATAAATGACTACACTTCTGTTCAGGATGCAAAACACAGTAGAATTATAGAACATTCAACAAATACTTAACGCACAGTTTTAAAAACATGTGACATGAACAAAATCAACAATGATATAATAACTTTTGTTTTTATCATCTGATCAAGGCGATACCCTTCCATGCTTCAGTTTTACATATGCCTTGGTTGGGGCTGCACACCCTGTGTTTTACAAAAGCACATGTCTGATTCAAGATTTAATATGCGCACTGATCAAGATCATCAAGCTCATATGTTTCACATATGTCTAAATAATAAACAGTCAAAAACAGACTTCACATAAACACATAACAGTGCTATGCATGACCTAATATGTTTTAGAAATGCCTTAAAGACCAGGGCTGGAACTAAGACTTGATTTGGATTTAAATATACTTAAGCCCAGTGATATAAATGCCAAGTCAGTCTTAAATGTGCAAGATCCATGTCAATATTTTTTATCATGATCAAGCCCTTGAAATTTGTTTTACATAAGCCTAAACCGGGCTAAAGACCTATGTTTTACATAAGCCTACACCAGAGTGCCCTATATCAGGGGAGAGCACTCCTCAACTTCATCTACAGCAAAACTTGTGTAGTGATCAATAGCAGGCATAAACACGTGCTGAGGGTTCGCAGGCTTTCTTTGTTTTCGTTGACGGATCATGTTTGGATCTGAGAGATTGGTCGGCGAGGATGAGTGCTTGTCCTCGTTGCGACTTTCAAAGTCAATATTGGCGTCGTCCATGCCCCGATCTTGTCTGTTCTCTTTGCCGCCCCCGTGGTGGCCTCCCATCTGCTGAGACATGGCGCTACTGGATCGGGAAATGTTCATCCCCTCGTGTATGATCACATCTTGCCCCTGGCCGTGGAGCTCGGACTTGTCTCCGTAACGCTGGTTGCTCGACACAGCCATCTCCATGTCGTTACAGAGATCCCCGATCGCCATTCTCCGTTGTATACTGCCCCCATCAGTGTCCAACCCGCCCATGTTCATGTTACTGTCCATCATTACGTCATCGCTCCGTGATATCTTGTCCTTGTCACGGTTCACACCCAAACTCCGCCCATCCATAACACTAAAGTCGGACGATTTCTGTATCTGCTCAGCATTTTGCATCCTATTCTCAAAAACATGGTCTGGCCTCTTTGAATTCCTATCTACCATATCCATCTGTATATTGCCATTCTCATTTCTACTTCCTATCATCATGTTACCGTTTGGACTCAGCATGCTGTTACAGTTCCCCCTTACGTCGTTCCTCTCTATCTGACTAGACAGCATGCGCATGCTTGAGACGTCCATGCCCATGCTGGTTCTGGGGCCACGAAGGGCAAGCATCTCCGACTCCTCATCCATCTGTGGCCCCGCCCCTTGCCTCATGTTCATCAGGTCTGAGCCATTTCGAGAATCTAGGCCACTCCTTGTGGCCTGACGCATCACCATGAGGTCTGCATCTCCGTTATCCATCCCACTGGCCGACTGTTGACGCATTCCAATCATGTCAGCATCACTATCCATGCCATTTCTTGTTGAAGGCCGCAGCCCCATCATATCATTGTCAGTTTCCATCCGTTGCCCTTGACGCATGCCGATCATTTCTCGATCACTGCCCGTCATCATGCTTCCCCGCTGGGAGTTGGACAATCCGACGCTGTCATGACATGTTGAGGGATCGCCAGATCGGGGAATCATGCTGTCCGGCGGCATGGGTGTGTTACGCATGTTTATATTCTGTTCAATATTGATACTGTTTCTACGAATGTCCATCTGTGAATCGAGATTCATCGACATGCTTTCTGGGACTCTATCACGACCTCGTCTGTAATCCGGGCTTCCTATGTTGTTCCGACTTTCCATTTCATTTCGACTCTGCATGCGTAAAACATCATCTCGGTTTGCTCCAAAGTTGTCCATTTCATTCATACTCATACTGTTAAAGTTGCGCGTGATTTCATAACGCTCCCTCTGCCCAATATCAATGTTGTCGTTCCGGGAATTAAAGAACGCATTTCTGTTGTTCATCTCCTGAATCATGTTCCGACCGTCGGGAAGAAATCCACCTTGGCGACTGCCATCACGACGGAACATCTGGTCTTGAAATCGGGATCGGAATTCATTAAAATTCTCTGCCATTCTTTGCAGTTTTTCTCCACTCATGCTAGGATCGAACAACTTTGCTTCAATTTCTTTGAAATCAAATGATCTCACGGCTTCGTGTAGCCGACTTGGTGAAAATGGCTCAAAAGATCGGTCCCCAAATCGATTCATGTCTCGGAAATGGTTCTGGAAACCGAACCGTTGATCGATCATGGTGTCTAATTTATCATGCCCTCGCTCTGGCAATCTCTCCGACAAACTTCTTTGAAAGATTTTGGAGTCATGTGACATCTCATTGTTGACTGGGAACTTGTTACTGGAATCTGAAATGAAACAGACAGTTTATATTATTTGTTTACAAGTCTGGTATAAGTTATTTTACTCTTCTTTTAGATACAACATGATCTGTGTAAACGCACATTGTGATGCGATAAAAAAAAGTCTAAATTATCAAGTGGTGTTGGTGTGTTTTATCTTATGTTGGTGTTAACATTAGACATTGTTTTTTATAGACATTTTTATACACCACAAAACAACTTCATAAATGATTCCAAAGTTCTTATAAAGAATTTGACACATTTTCGTTAGACCCCAAAACAGCATTATAAAGTTTATACAAATACCAATATTGTTATGGTTAAATGTAATTGCTAATAAAAAATATCATAAAACCAAATTTTTTAAATATCACTGCTTTAATTTCCAAGAATTTCAAATACATTGTACAATCTGTTCTAATTAATGATGATAAAAGAATGCAGTGTGCAGTTCTGTTCATTTTTTAAACATAAACCAAGTAAGACTTTACTAATTATCAAACAAAATTAGACTGGTTGCATGGTAATACAAAAACACTCTGTTTGTACATCAGAATTAGGTCACCATAATGCCTGTGACAGTAACAATCAGATATAGTGTAAACACAAAAATTAAGGTCAATTGCGAAGCAAGTTATCCTCACTTTGATTTAACTGTACATCTCTCTCAATCGCTCACCCAGATGGAGTTTTTTTTTAAACAAGGTTTGAGAGGAGAGACAAGCTAGACCTATGCTTATTATGCTGAGCGCTAAGCAAGGAAGCATCTGGTACCATTTTTATAACGTCTTTGGTATGATATGGTACATTCAGTTATCGAACCCACGACCTCCAGCTCAAGGGGCGAATGCTCTACCACTGAGCCACCATATGTCATAAACATGGTATTCGATTATAAAAAGATATTGAAAATCCCAATTTTGTTTGTACAGCTGGTTCAATAGTTACATAAGAGAAATAGTAGAATTGATAACCAGTCTGTTGGTAGTGGAATTGATGACCAGTCTGTTGGTAGTGGAATTGATAACCAGTCTGTTGGTAGTGGAATTGATAACCAGTCTGTTGGTAGTGGAATTGATAACCAGTCTGTTGGTAGTGGAATTGATAACCAGTCTGTTGGTAGTGGAATTGATAACCAGTCTATTGATAGTGCAATTGATAGCCAGTCTGTTGGTAGTGGAATTGATAGCCAGTCTGTTGGTAGTGGAATTGATAACCAGTCTGTTGGTAGTGGAATTGATGACCAGTCTGTTGGTAGTGGAATTGATAACCAGTCTGTTGGTAGTGGAATTGATAACCAGTCTGTTGGTAGTGGAATTGATAACCAGTCTGTTGGTAGTGGAATTGATAACCAGTCTGTTGGTAGTGG
>Ga0224511_10004289_pt1 | contig 10714 bp, 15 predicted proteins | sample SF_May12_sed_USG_2_FD_169988 | JGI IMG/M metagenome (GOLD analysis project Ga0224511, IMG submission 169988) | Sediment microbial communities from San Francisco Bay, California, United States - SF_May12_sed_USGS_8_1 | ecosystem: Environmental > Aquatic > Marine > Sediment | place: USA... | reverse complement strand
AATCCTCAGTCAGACGACTCAATCCTCAGTCAGACGACTCAATCCTCAGTCAGACGACTCAATCCTCAGTCAGACGACTCAATCCTCAGTCAGACGACTCAATCCTCAGTCAGACGTTTTTCATTGGCCGCAAAGTGACTACTATCAACCGACTGCGTATAAACCAAGCGAGTTTGCGCTGACATTAGTTTGTCCTCACTGTGATACTCACTGTTGGATTTGAGGTTGTCATACTGACTATCTGCGCTGACTCTGTCTTCCTCTACGTCCGCTGCCAAACTACTTTCGCGCTGACCAGCACTGCTGACTTTACTATCTGCACAGAAAGAGAAGATTATCTTTGATTTTGTGCGTTTCATGATCTACAGGCCTGTGGCTCAGTGGCGCTGAAAGTCCCAGTTCGCCCCTAACGTCCAGACAGTTTGTGTCTGTGTCTGATTTTTCAAAAACTTTCTCTGTTCAGCCAGGAGTGAATGGGTACCCAAACCCGCTCAGAGGTGAGGATGGCGGTGAGGACGGCGGTGAGGACGGCGGTGAGGACGAGTGGCTCGGTTGCACTGTTACCGGTACAAATTGGCTGTCACACGCCTTAAGCGCAATCTCCTCAAGCAATACCCAGCTTGTATCTTTGGCCAATACCTGACCAGCCACGATGGCAAGTTGTTGGGCAGTAGTGAAAACAAAATAGCATTTTATATACGAGTAACCGCCCGTGTTCATCCCGCTTCAGTTATGTAAGAGGAGAATAGCGCAGTCACCCGGTCTCGGAGAGCTCTCTGGTGCGTAGTTCCGTAAGCTGATGGTACTAGCATTAGCTGGAACAGGACCGACCGGTTTCAACTCCAAATTGTCATCAACGGGAGCCGTAACAGCCTATAATAACATTATAGATTTGTTATTTACTCATGATATTTTAAGATACTGGCAGGAATTGGTCAGTGGTAGAGCGCTGGGTTTGCAGCCGTGGATTTGAACCCCGGTCAAGATGACTCCCAATGTGAGTGTGAGCTTCCTTACATTAATGCTAGCTAAACAACCCAGCCTGATTATGAGGTGGAGCGTTCATACTGGTCCACATGTGGTGCTCCATGCTAAGCCGCAATTCGTGAAAAGATAAATTGCTGACCCTCCTCGCTCCAGAGTAACGTTTCCTATGGAGAATGAGCAGAAAGTCTCCTCAAGACGCATGCAGCCTGGGAAACCCCGAGTCCAAGACTCAGTAGACCAATTTCTGCATATCCCTGACATAGGTTAGGGTACCGGGGGGTACCTGCATATCCCTGACATAGGTTAGGGTACCGGGGGGTACCTGCATATCCCTGACATAGGGTAGGGTACCGGGGGGTACCTGCTCACCCGTTACACTGATACACTGATGAGGATATGGCAGAAGAAGACTCACCGGTATATCCTGAGTGCTACCTCGTGTGGGTGAGTCTAATGTGGCAAGAGATAGCTGAGACTTTGAAAGATAAGACGTTGGAGTGAACACTTCGGGGGCGTCCGGGTTAATACCGTGAGATTCCCAAATACTTTTCAGCTCCTGAAAGTCTGTACTCTGAGCTCTGGGTAAAAGATAGGGAGGAAATGAGGCGCTATTCTAAGCTGAGAAATATAGGTCACATAGGTCTGTCCTCTGGGGTGTGTGTAAAAGATAGGGAGGGAGTGAGGCGCTATTCTAGTTGAAAGTAACCAATGAGTGCACAAGGGGAAAGAATTTAAAGGATAATTGGATAAAGTTTCAGATTTTAAGACAATGTTTGCAAATCAAGTATTCAGGCAATAGATAGCTTGTATCATAGGAGGCAACTTTGAAAGGGAGATTTTGGGGGATACTGACACAATTCAATGGAGGCACGATGACTGTGTCCTATAAAAAAATCAGATGGCTAACAGGATTGGGAACTATAGAGGAAGGGGGGGGGGGAGGTTCTGTAGCGGAAAGATCTCTTGACCTGGTCTAATCATTGATAACCAGTTGTGAGGGGATGAGTCATCTTCATCTGGTCCCTTACTTACTGTTTGGTAATGTGAACCCTGAATTTATTATGACAACAAAATAGACTTATTCGATAACCAATTATTTCACTCAGAACATCAAATCAACAGTAGCATAAATCACTAGCAACTCTTTAGGGTTATAACTAGATTAAGTTTACCAGAGAGTTAGTTCTTTTCTCTATAGACACGCTGGTGCGAGGAAAGGGCTCGTTAATGACACACCCGGAGAAACGCTGAGTGAGTGCGAGGAAAAAGCTCGTTAATGACACACTCGGAGACACGCTGGTTGGTGCGAGGAAAGAGCTCGTTAATGGCACACTCGGAGACAGGCTGGTGCGAGGAAAGAGCTCGTTAATGACACACCTGGAGAAACGCTGAGTGAAAGACTCAGCAGGCTAATTTTTGCAATTCGAAGACACTGGTCAGAATAAGAAAGAAGTAGCTAGAGTTCTACTAGCAGTTTATCTAACTTCTATTAAACATTGGGCGTTGATTAGGGGCCAAGGTAACTCCGTTATCGAAAGCGTGGAATTACAACCTATGGATTGCGAGTTCGTTTTCTACTGCTGGTGGTGTCTGTTGTAGGTACGAGCCTTCAGCAAGTTCACAAGCGTTTAACTCGGCAGCTTCTATACATCATGGTGAGAAGTTAGAAAACAGCTCACGGATTAAAGGATCCCATTTTTAAACCACCATTCCCTTTGACTAATTCTCTGTTTGAAAAAAAGCTTGACTTCTCAATAACCAACGCCGTGAATCAAATTAGTCTAAGCCAAAAAAATAATCCTGATGCGCTTACCTTTCCAGTGCCCCGGGTTTGTCATCTTCATTCTTTCTGAGTAGACGAGGAGATTTGGCTCTATTTGCATCAGATTTCTTTAAGGTGACATTATCTAAAGTGATTTTTCCAGTTTCCTCGTCCGACTTTCGGTCCACGTTTTTCTTAGTGGGTTTTTCTAACTTTTCCACCAAGTTATCAAAGTCCAGCTCAGACTGACTCTACGAAAACAGTGACAGATTGATAGGCAGTACAGTGACAGATTGATAGGCAGTACAGTCTTTTTTCGTATCCTGACTAGTGTTTGTGGTTTGCAGAAATTGGTCTACTGAGTCTTAGGCTCAGCCTATCCCAGGGTTCATTTCTAGGAGACTTTCTGTTTGCATCCGCATGCCCCATACAGAAGGTAACTCTATGGGAGGGCTTCCTTTATATAACGTCGGGATCCAAAACCATTGGGGGTGCTGCAAAAGAGATAGTGTTTGCACGAACTGGAAATTGAACCCGGGGCCCCGGGTCCAAAGCCCAGCGCTATCCACCCCCACACTATGGTTAAACCTCAATCTAATCAATTAAGTAAGGAGTATATCTAATTTGTAAGTAATTGGGAGTTGGCTTACTTATACGATCTGATCCATCAGGTCTGTGTGCGGGTTCATTCTCTGTGCTAGAAAGCAGTTGGGACAGACACGGTTATTTAAAAGCCAGCCTGAGATAGTGAAAGCTAGGCAGTTAATAGCGAGACTGCGGAGATGCGTTCTAGGCTCTTGAACCGGAATTATAGCGATTCTATCTATTAAAGCTCACTTAGTGAAAAAATTGCTCACTTTGGATCGGTATTACTATTGATTCAGTGCACAAGCCGAGCGCAAATATGTGAATATGTTTACTATATTAAATCATAACATCAGTGGTTGCCTACAATCTATGGCAAACTTATTTGAATGAACTAGAAAAAGGAAACCATTACAGGTAGCATCGAACAGAATTTAGAAGAATTTCGCATGAGCGTACGGTAATTCGTCTGCATTTGTGCGCCTATGACTTCGATTCGGGGCCACTTTCCGTCTACGGATACGGAAACACAACTCCGTAAACTCTCTAATTACTTACATTGGTTTCCCAGCAGAAAGGTCCGGAGTGTTCATCTTGCCAGATCTCACCCTGTAAAACAGAAGATAACCGTCTTGTCTAGAGAGAATAACTTCAGATAATAGATTGAAAATACGTGAATGAAAATCAAAATGGTGTCCGGTGCCATGTGTACACATTAGCCAGTGTACTGATGCATTGGGTAGAAGAAGGTTGCCCACTTCTCTGAGAAAAGAATGATGCACTGTCTCAACACTCAAAATCACCTCATCATCATACTTCACTAACCGTGTTTCCCAGGGAGTTTACACAAACGAAAATAACTTTTTGATCAACCGACCAATGTGTTTCTGAAGTTCTAAATTATCCACGAGTAATTTGAGGAGGACGTAGGAGTTACCTTCCCGTGATCAGGTATAACTTATGTAACTGCAAGTGTAAGGGAATGTCGGTGTGAAGAGACGGTATCATTCAAGAATTCCATGATGATTTGATATAATAATTTAATAATACATAAAAACTAAAAGAGTATTTTATGATAAAATACTCTTTTACAAGTTAGTTTACGGTTTACCTCATCTTGATCTTCTTCTAGCTCGACAAACTTCTGCCCACATTTTACTTTAAGAACAGGGTAGCTGTTAGGAATCTCCTCTGTATCTTGGTTAGCGTATTTAAGTTGAATATGCGGGGGTATAAAGTGCTCATTAATTAAATCGTCTTGGTCATCCTCTGGTAAAGCGTCAAACTGGTCACCGAAGAGAGAGGCAAAGTCGCGCTTTTCGTTCACAATCCCTCGACACATGAAGTTCAGTGAGGCGAAATACTTGTCAGGATTTATCTCCATGCTGTTGAATTTTCACTGAACTCACAGAAATATACAGTCCGACAATGATGCGTTGGACGGAAGCATAAGAGTTTTATGAACTTTCAAAACTTATATACATAGATGATAGTATTAGAACGACTAGGATTGATACTGATAGCTAACCTTAACAGGAACTGGAATTATTAGGTCAACACCTAGCTGATGGGCTGTTGGCGATTCAATTTGGTATTTTATCCGCTGGTAAGGACTGCCCATAGACGCGGGCTATGGCGATTCCAGTTCCGTTCTTCATTACAAGATGGCTGGTGAAAATGCGGGAAATACCGAGCTCGTAGCATTGCGAGAGCTTATGCCAGCGTTCAAGGGGGTAGATAAAGCTATATCACACGTTGAATATGAACTCCGCCCGTTGCTAACCACACCCGTCGCAGATCTCACCGCCCAGGTAGGAAATTATTAACCACGCCGACTTGCTAGTTGCTTCTCCGTCACGACTCGCGTCACGCCCACGGCCATGCGGTCACGGACTGCGTAAGTTCACCACTCAGTCGTCAGTGTAAAAGAACCCGACTCGAGGCCGAGATACCAACACTGCGTTGGGGGCTTACCTCAAGATTTTTTTTCTCCCTCTTTTGCGACAAAAATTTTCTTTCTTGAGTGGGCGTGTTGAACGAAACTGGCGGCCATGGCGAGTAGTTATTTTGGCATAAGGAGTTATGTACATAGGGATATATCTGTATTAGTGTATATATATGTATATGTATTGTATATATATGTGTATATATGTATACATGCGACTACATATAAGGCGTCAAAATTGGCAATCTGGGAAGTATACCCATTCACAGAGGGCATTCGCTCAGTCACGGCGGGCATACACACAGTCGCAAAGGAGAGAGCCAGGGCTACTCATCCATTTCCGCTTCTCCGTCCAGCGAGGTTGGCTTTGCTCAGGCGTGTCTGGGTCGGGGTCTTCTAAAACGGCAAAAGCATTAGCTGTCGGGACGGTCACAATTCTTGTGGCACTGCGAGAGGGTTGCGGTGTACGTCCTCGTCTCTGTTGGCTTTGAAGGCACGTCTCATCATCGGAACCTACAGAAAGCTGGCATTCTCGGTCACTTCAGAAGTCTTTTTAGGCTCCAGGGCATCTTCAGGAAGCAACTCAAACTGCTCACGGGGTACCTGCATAGTCAAAGCATCAGCAATCATTGATTCAGATGGGCAGAATACAAGTTTAACATGACCATTGGCTATAGCTTCACGAATAAAATGATACTTGATGTCAATGTGCTTTGCCCTTGATTTTGTGCTAGAGTTTGCTGAGAGAGCAATAGCTGATTGGCTGTCAGACATCAAGGTCATAGGAGATCCGGTGTCCCATGCACCGAGCTCGGTCAATAGGCATTTAAGCGCAATAGTATGCAGTGAAAGATAGCGATATATTCAGCTTCAGTCGTCGAGGTTGCTACGACAGATTGACGTTTTGACGTCCAGCTGATCGGTCCATTAGCTAGACATAGCACATTTCCTGACGTCGATCGACGATTATCTAGATCAGCAGCCCAGTTTGCATCAGCGTATCCGATGAGAGGACAGTCACTAGCATTGAATGTCAGTTTGTGATCGAGAGTCCCTTTGAGATAACGCATGATTCGTTTTACCGCAGTCAGGTGGACTTCTGTGGGTTTCTCACAATATTTGGAGATAACTCCCACTGCTTGAGTGATATCGGGTCGTGTTCCTATGGATGCATGGAGGAGGCTACCTATCATTGACTTGTACAGGATAGCGTCCACCGGCTTGCTTACTCCATCATCTAATTGCAGTCTTACTTACAGCCCATAGGGGTCGAGACGGGTTCACAGTCCTGCATGCCAAATCGCTTTAGAAGTTGCTCTATGTAGAACTTTTGATGCAGCTCGATACTTGAAGCGTTTTGTTTCACGTTTACACCGAGCAGGTAATGTAGTTCACCAAGGTCTTTCATTTGGAACCTAGTTTCCATTGCACGTTTTACACTATCTAAATCATTGTCCGTGTCGGCCATCGTTATCAGATCATCAACGTACACAGCAATAATAGTCTGTCGGCCGTCAGTTGTTTTTATATATACACAGCCTTTGATTGGGTGAAGAAAAGCGATACCAGGTAGTCATGGAGTATTTTATTCCAGCAGCGTGGTGACTGTTTGAGACCATACAGTGACTTACGTAATCGACATACAAGATTCTCGTTGCCAGGCTGTACGAAACCTTCTGGTTGAGTCATGTATATCTCCTCCTCGAGACTGCCATTGAGAAAAGCCGTAACTACATCCATTTGATGAATCTTCATGTTGCGATTTAGTCCATGGGCTATCAGTGTCCTGATCGACGGAAAGCGAACAACTGGTGAAAATGTCTCATTGTAATCGATTCCATACTCTTGTGCAAAACCTCTGGTCACAAGGCGACCTTTGAATTGTTCGATTTCACCTGTGCACGTATACTTGGCCTGGATAGAGTTTTGGGCTTCCTTGATGTTTTGTGGCTCATCAATATCTGCTCCCACTAGATTTGCGGCATGGTTGGCATATTCATCGATTCCATAGCGAACAGGCGGCACTCGTGCACAATTTGATGAGCGGCGTTCAGATGGTGATGCGGTTTCAGTGGGTCTAGGTACACTATCGGTTTCAGTGGCACCCATGTCAAGCTGCAGCATATCTGTTTTGACGGTATTAACAGATGAGTCGACTCGGGCTGATATTGAGTCGCCCATTTCATTGAACTCTACATCGCGCCTTTCAATGATTTATCCAGTCTCGGCATGATAGAGTCGATACGCTTTTGACTTGATACTGTAAAAGTCAACTTTATACGTTTGGCATCAAGCTTACGGCGTTGTTGATCTGGAATCAGAGCGTACGCAGTACATCCAAATACACGAAGAGCACTAAGCTGTGGTTTTCGTCCATACCACCTCTGATAAGGAGTTATACTATGAGCCGATGTGGGGAGGCGATTCCGTAAATAGGCTGCAGTATTCATGGCTTCAGCCCAGAATTTTTTGGCATCTTAGCTTGTGAGAGCATCGCTCTAGCTGATTCGCATAGTGTGCGGTTCATTCTTTCGGCTACGCCATTTTGCTGCGGGCTGCTGTCAAGTGGTGAGCTATCTTCTGGGCTATGAGATAATCTTTGAACTCTTGCGACATGTATTCACCACTCGGTCTGAACGCAGAGTTCCTATATGCTCGCCACTAACTCGGGCTTGATATTCCTTGAATTTATCCAGCACTTCAGACTTTTTCTTCATGAAGTAGACAGCTGTACATCTGGTGAAGTCATCAATGAATGTCACAAAGTATATGCTGCCAGCTAATGATTCGGTCTCCATTGTACAGACGTCAGAATGAACAAGTTCAAGGCGATGTGTCATTCGTATGTCACTGGTCGAGTTGTACGAGTGATGAGCGAGTTTTCCTTGTACGCATGGCTCACAGAATGATAATCTATTATCTATTTGTATATGATTGTCCTTGTCTATGCTTATCCTTTTTAGTGTTTGTTGATTTACATGGCCGAGGGGCAGGTGCCATAAGTCTCCAGTGATTGCTGCTGCGTCTGAAATTGATTCACAGTCTAGGTGATACATCCGACCAACAATAGACACCATGGCCCTCGTATACCCATTCATATCCTTTACCCAGCAGCGATTCTTCCGGAACTGAACTAGGCGTCCATTCACAGTGGCTACTTTAACTGAGAATAGATTGGCGGCCAGCCCTGGTACGTATAACACGTCATGAAGAGTTGCCTGTTTGAATGGACTGTTCTTACGGTGTGTTAGTCTCATCTTTACAGTACCAATGCCTAGCACATCAAGCGGGTGTCCATCACCAACATTAACCTTTTCTGGACTTTGAAACTCTGTGTATTGACAGGACATGTGCCTGTTCATGGTCATGTGCCGTGATGCACCAGAATCAATAATCCATGGTAAATGAATGTTTCTTTTCCCATGATGAATGTTGAAGGCGTTGTCGTTCAGCTCGGACTCTTGACCGACGCGCTGTGCCTTATGGACTCGCATTTTTCGGGCCGGTCGCTTCTGATGTTGGCTTTGTCGTTGATCTCTATTTTCTCGCTCCGGGCACGCATGCTGCCGGTGCGTTTTAGCATCGCATATGTAGCATCTGCGAATTCTCCGCTAACAGTGCATCATCTGCCTTCACATGTTGGGTGGGTTCTAACCGCTTCTGCTCAGCATTTAGCAGTGACTGATGAACGAAGTCAAGAGTCAGATCGTCGACGCGTACCTCCAACGCTGTCACGACATTGTCATAACTGGGCGGCAAACTTCCCAGCATAGTCACCACTTGGTCTTGTGGTGCCACTGGCGCCTGAAGAGCTGCGAGCTTGTCTGTTAGCTCTTTCATTCGTTTTATATGGTCACTAATGGAGGAGCCCTCCTCCATCACTGTTCGAAAATATCTCTTCTTTAGGAACAGTTTGTTAGCCACGGTATCTTTCTCGAAATGAGTCTACAGCTTCGCCCATGCATCGCTAGCGGTCAAGCTATCAGATATCCGGTACACCAGTGAGCTACTAACCGATAGTCCGATGATGGTGAATGCTCGCTCAGCTCGCTCCAAATATTCAGCGTTCTCAGTCTGGTCTTCTGGCTCGCCCTCAGACTTGTCTACGATGCTGAATAATCCTTTGGAGTTTAGATAGAGCTTCATTTGAAACTTCCATGCTGAATAATTGTCAATTGTCAGTTTATCAAAACTTACGCGATCGTCGGTCATGCCTATACAAAGTCTGGGCCCATAACCTGTTGAGATTTCGCTATGGAAGTTTATTGTATACCAACAAGGTTAAAACATGCAGCTGAATATATAGGACAGACATGGGATATGAGGCAATAAAACGTGAAAGCATGATATCACTAGTTAATGAGTAAACCATACATTGTCATACTGGTAATTGGATGTTATTGTTTATCAGGATCTATTGGCTAAGCTATGATTGTATGATTCAAAGTTTTGAACATTATCTCGATATTAACACACACTATCTGTCCTGGATTAGGAAAAAAAATTTGCCTCGTCATCCAACCTTTAAAAGCTAGAGGGGAGAGGGTTCAACTCTGTTTCATCGGTGTTCTCTTCAATTGTCGCAACGGTATGGACCTGTTAAGGGTATGTAGCTTTCTCATCCACTGGAATTCTTCTTGTAAAAATGATGTAACCCCACTACTTCTAGATACAAAGCATGATCGCACCAGTTTTCACAGACTACACAGGCATGTCTCGTGGTCTCAGTAGGATGGATAAAGATTAGCGCTTTCAAGATTTTCAGGAATCCTAACGAATATTTTCAGTGATTTTTCCCCACAAATATTGCGTCTGTAGCGATGAAATTCCGACTACAGTCTTTAATCCGCTAGGTGCTTCTGTGTCAAATTCTACAGTGGTTTCAATTATCGCCACGTTTTGAATGCTAGTGCCATTTCTCAAATAGTCACTACTGAATTTTACAGCAATACCCTGGTTCGCTATTATAATCTCAATGCCACAGTCCTCTAGTTTTCGATGATTGAGAAATGTCAGGGTCAGCGTCTCAGCACCACACTCTATTGTTAATCATGGCCATATATCACCCAGTGTTAACCTGAAGCAGTCTCACTTGTTTGGTTTTTGTTATGATATCAGTAAAGAATGACAGTGAAGTGGTTACCTCAGTTTTATACTTTGAGCAATGAAAAGCCTCTACCAGATAGTTTTCCTGGAATAAGTCGATGGTCGTGTAACTAGCTATATCATCGGTCTTATATTGAGTCGCGGCTAAACTTGGGGGATTAGTCGTGCCAATTGGTCGGCTGTCTATGTCCAGGGCTCTGTCACATAGTAGGGGTCCAGTTGAACGTAGCTAACACTGGTCATCCAGTATTTCCTGGGAGGTCACTTCTACTTCTGTAGACTTATTACTACTTTTTGGTTGTCTTACGTGGTGGTTCGGGGTAGGGGGG
>Ga0224511_10004287_pt1 | contig 10716 bp, 7 predicted proteins | sample SF_May12_sed_USG_2_FD_169988 | JGI IMG/M metagenome (GOLD analysis project Ga0224511, IMG submission 169988) | Sediment microbial communities from San Francisco Bay, California, United States - SF_May12_sed_USGS_8_1 | ecosystem: Environmental > Aquatic > Marine > Sediment | place: USA... | reverse complement strand
CATTGTCAACAAGTTTGAAGAGGATAGAATTAAACAATACACAAAGATCACGTGACCTGCCACCTGAAGAGGCTAGTAAGTTTTTTTTTTTCATTTTTCTATAGGAAAACTGAATTGAGCCCAATATATCAATTGAGGTACGCGCATAATGTTGCTTCAACAAAACAAGGCGAGTAGCTTCACTTTCAACACATAAGCGTTTGTTCAAAGTAGTTGTTGTTCATGTGTTGTTTTGTGTTAGTTTGCTTTTGGTTTTTCCTTTTTCTCAGAATAATTATAAACGAAAAAAGTATGATTGGTTGTTAAATGTTTGTCCACCAGGTAACAAGAAACAGAGCTAACGTAAGATGTGTTTACTGTGAAATATCGGTCTATCAGATAGTGTTATGACTAGATGTTATACTAAATGAAGCCATTCTTTAACTGCATTATTACAAACATAATTATGCTCTAAGAAGTGATCACGGTAGAAAACGGTATAATCCATCAAATAGGAAATATCACTTGTCTAATTAACTGTATATGTGATACAGTCGGCATTTTATTCTATGGGATAAACTTAAAAATAATTAAAAATGGAATACGAGTGAGACCTTTGCGTTGCTGTTACCACTCACACAGGTGATCTCCCGCACGAACTAAAGGCATGTACCGTTGTCCAACTAATTCCAATCTGGGCGATTAACTATTCTGGATTGATAAGTACATACCTGTATACATGGACTCAGTAGACCACAATAGTTGTTTGTTATCGTGTTGTAGTGTTTTTTCCAAAAATATTTGGACAGGACAAATAGAACCAGTAGAGCTCAGAATTTTGCATTTGAGATCTTTCTGCTAGTAATAAGTAATACGGGCTAATTTTAACAATGGTTATGTAAAACATTACAATGATTCTGCATACCTATTATTCATTATGGTACACAAATGAAAAACATTACAATCATGTACAAAAAATATTTTAAGTAATTTTTAATTCTAAGCAAACTTTGTAGTAACGTTAACAAGTAAATTAATTGAAACAAAAGTTTAACATACATTGTGCATCGTAAGGTTGCACCGATTGGATAAAAAATATAACAAAACAATATAAACATAGTTCATAACTATTGCGAAACGTTTTAAGAGAAATGAACACAATATCGATATTTTGTACTACGTGTAATTATCTGCATCTCAGTTGATAATTGCAGACACGAAAAACTTCATCAAGTTACACAATAATAATTACTTGAGAAAGGAGATCATGGCCAGGACTAGTGCGCATTATATGACAAAGATAAAAATTGTTCTGGATTAGTTTATCTCAGACAAAATTATCAACTTACCAATAAATAAATAAAATGCTTTTAAATTAAAACGTAAATTGCACATCGTCTGCACATCCTTTGAAAACTTAGCTGAACATATCGTTTTGTTATAGAAAATGTGGCTTGGGAAAGGTCAATAATTATTTAAGAAATAATTGAAAACTAAGCGTGTTATATCTCGTTACAGACAAGCGACTTAGGTTCCGATGCGTAGGAAATAAACAATGTCTACATGTATAACCTTTTTGCAAAGGCATTGTTAATAAAGTACAATTTAATACGTTGTTAATAAAATAGTAAAACCGTTTGTCATTATTTGCTCATCATTAACAGACTTGGCTATGTTGTTTGACTTAATCAAAACATAACAAACATGTTGTTGCATTTTCTTTTGTCTGTTTAAATTAATGTATGTTATTTATAAAAAAACTAAGACAAAAATTAATCTCCTCTACCCAGGCTAAAAAAAGTATTGGTAAGGTACATGTAGAAAGGAAAAACAAAAGTTGTGATTTGTTCGTACAATTCGTTTCATTTCGTTCTCGAACCCAGTAAAAATATTTAACTGACGATCGCCGAGGGAAAACATTTAATGTTTACTTTTAACGCCTGAAAAACAACAAAATATAGAAACCTAAAAACAAATCAAATGTCTAAAAATAGTAAACAAAGTACTATGGGCCATGTTTGCTAGTGCATAATGTGTCTTAATGGGTATGGACTTATTGGGAACGAGAGTGGCTAGACTAGTAACAACCATGTTGATGCATTTTCTTTTTTCTGGGTGTGTTATATACGAGTAATAATTTTACAGGCAAAAATGCAAACATGCTGTTGCATGAAAGTACATGTAATTGCTCCCGACCGTATATTCATTATAATAAATATGCAGTTTTGTGCGATGTAATGACCTAAATTAAATAAGAAATGCATATTTGATTAAATTTTATAAGGTTTTCACTGTGAAGGTGGGCGAAACTATTTGTTGTTCATTGTTGTTGTAAAATCAACCGCACCGGCGTTATATTGTTTTCCACGTGACTTGTAAGTATAATCGCAGTGCGGATATTCTTTAACACCAAACATATTGCTAAAACTGCACTTGTACTTGACTTTTGATTTGTGTTACAAAGAAACTATTATTAATTGTTTAATGAGGCGTAAAATACAATGCTAAACATATCCCTCCGCGACCTGCACACCAAAATGTATTTTTTTAGTTCGAAATTTTGTTTGTTTCCGATTCTGAGGATGAAACGCAATGAATTGTGTATGTATTAGTGTTGATTACACCAAATTCAAAAGTGACTGTCATTGTCCATATACAAGTGTTACGGATATTAAATTGTAGTTTATTGTCAAAATAAAATTTAAGTGTTCAACACATTCATACACTTGGTAGGTTTCTTGTGAGCTTTAATGGAAGGTTAAAAATTCATGAAAGTTTATGGTGTATATTTTTGGCAATGTCCGTCGGTCTAAATCATTGCCTGATGAGAATGCCTCCATTTTTACAGAAGTCGTTTTAGAATTGATCCTAAATAACTGAGTAATGTTAGAGAGCCACATTCCATATGATGCACAATTTAATAACAAACCACAACTATCGCAGCGCAAAATATATAATGAACAGGAGCTTCTAAGATTTACCCTGTAAGTACATCTGGATGCATCTTAACCATAAAAAGTTAAATGCATGTATCGTAATAATTTAATGTATTTGTAAATATGTAAATATGTATATGAAATATAAAAAGGTTTAAATGTTATTGTGACATACACATCCAGACTAAGTTACATTTAATAGACGTTGATGAAATTGTTAGTTTTGTATAATTATAATCTTAGAAATGATTAAATTCCTACCTACCGACCTAACCATGTTTTTCCAGAGCCGCGGAGGTGAAATATTTAACGTTTTATTTCTGAACTGACCAGCGGATTTTTTTATATATGTTCAATGCTTTTATGCAACTTTGCCACACCCGGAGCTATTTTGTTGTTGTAAATATTGTTTTCTCTACACTTTTATGGTTTAGTTGTTGTGTTATTTCCGTAGGAAATGTAATTGTTATCTCTGGTTGAACTTATTTTAACTGTTACTTTTGCGCACCGTGCATGTCATTGCCATTTGGCATTTTTTGCATTGGCGTTTATCTGATATTTATATAATTATTTTCAGTAAGTGGAAGTAATGAAGCTATACATCTATTATAATTGACAACATAAAATATGTTTAGACTTCCAATTAAATAACTAAAATGAGTGGTGTGTTTTGTAGAACAGTAAATCGATGTATATTTGGCAATTAAAGTGTTTTAATACTGGCTGATGTGTGAAAAATGTGAACTTTCATTTAAATTTAGGCATTATAAAAATGTTTAAAAGCAATGTTTTTTGTTTTTTACCGGGTTTTGTCCTGCACAATACGTGGCCTATTATTTGTGGCTAAGTTGTCTCATCGTTCGATGATATTTAAAGGTATAATTGCAAAGGTGTATTTGGCGTACTTTAAGATATTTTCGCTTTACTTTTGGAATTGTTTCACCAGTTGTACTGGCTTAACCTTCAGTTAATAAATTTATACTGACTGTAAGGACAAACTAGCAGGCTTTTTGTCGGTAGATGTTTTTTTTACATAATTACCGTTCATTTGCTATTTTGCTATGCGATGTTTCTTTCCGCTTGGGACTCATCCGTTCATTTACGAAAATGTTACAGTACAATAAAAATCTGAGCTGTTAATCGATTTACCACTCTTTTTTCACATGTCTTACAACACACGACAGAAAACGCAACTGTTATGAAATTATTATTAACGGGTTAAACGAATGATATTATGAATGTGATTGTCAGCAGAGTGTAGAATAAATAGACAAAATATAATGTTTACCGTTTGTTTTCAGTAATTAAATAGTTTAATGTAAAATATATTTCTCAATTGTGGAGTGTTCTTTAAATGTTATTATTTTTATCGTTAGAAAATATTGTTTATTGTATTTAAAGAGAAAAGTCGAATAATGAAATATATTTAAAACCCATTTCCAAATGGCCCTTAATATTTTAAAAGGACTAGTTAGGTCAAATAAATAACGGCACTGCATTCTTTTGCATCGTTATTATGCAATATGCATAGTGTGTAATTGTATATATTTCTTTATACAAGTAGAAATATTAGTTTGGTTGTATTTTCTATTATAAAGGTGTTGTATGGCAAATTCCTTTCCCTTTAAAAATGTATTGAACACTGAATCAAACAACACAATCTAGTTATTTGTTCCCAAACGTTTTTCGTTTCAGTTTGTAGCTTATACTGCATGCATACATAGTTTAAATAACATACATTTTCAGTAGAGCTGCAACGGGTACTCGTATATACCCGCGTACACGGGCCAAAAACTACCCGAAACTCCGGGTCAGACCTCGCGCAAACGAAACCGGGTCGGGTATTAGTGCTGTGTAACATTTTAATCGATTATATCATCGCGGAAGCGTAATCAAGCGGTCTCACTACAAAGCGTCGCGATATATTTAAGCGTCGCGAAGCGTCATGAGGTAATAAAATGCTAAAATATTAACAAAAAGTTAAAAATAAGCATGATAAACGCTAAACAATATTTCATAAAGTGCTTTTAATTGTGTTTATCATTTATTTGATTTTTTTTTAAATCCTTCTCTCCCCTCTCGACGTTATTTCTCTCCTCGCTATCTCTCTGGTCACGAAGCGTCATGAGCAAATAAAATGTTAAAATATTTACAAAAGGGGGAAAATAAGCATGCTAAAACGTTTGTCGTGTAGACACGCACTGTCACCGAACCATAACACAATAAATAACATATTCCATTCAATTGTTATATTTAAAGATGCTATGCCTGTATCTTTTAGGTCAGAATTGTTTACATCTTACATTTAAACCATATTTAAGCAGCGAAACCTACTCCCGTAAATATGAGAAACTGCCAAATATAGTTGTTCATGCATGTAAAATATGACAGAAAAAATGTATTTGTTGAAAATGTCTGGCCCGCAATTTTGGCTTTGTTTGTTTACGTTTCGATCCATTGCGTCGAAACAGTAAAATGGCTTGACTACAATCGATGCTATCAGTTGACTCGGTGGTGCAATGGTAACGCATCCGCTTTGGTTGCAAGAGGTCCCGTGTGCAATGCCCGGCTGCGGCAAGGGTTTTTATGTTTGATTTTTTGTTTTGTTGTTGTTGTGTTTTTACTTTTTTTTGTCCAAAACACATTATTTATCACAAAAAGTTTGCAATTCTTCTTACAATGTTAATTTATTTAGTATATTTAACATATTGCAAGATTTGTGACCGATTATAAGGGTATAAAGATACAGACCTAGCATCTTTAAACTTCTACAAAACGTGTTGCTATTTATAAATCTAAATAAACTTTTACCATAGAAAACTAATATCAACGCGCATACTAATTGATTAATTGATTGATTGATTGATTGATTGATTGATTGATTGATTTTACAAAACATGTTTTTACGCAAATTGCGCAATATCACTGATGTTCATCATTCACCTACGGAGTTGTACCTAGCCATGTGCTCATTACGTAAAGGAACATTGTTTGCCATCGTTGTGTTCGGTGAAAACGTTTTAAACCTAAAATGTACATATCGTAAAGAGAATAAAAACATGTATGTTGATACCATGGCGCTGCTTGGTTCATACACGGCTGTAATCATGTAAAACAAAACACAAATGGATTATGTTGATCAATTTATTTCAATGTAAGATTTTAATTGACATTAACAGCTTAGTATGTGTGTTATATATACATTAGTCTGCATATCCAAATGCCGTAAGTTCGACCTTAGGCAGAGCTTGACACTTGTTTGGTGATTCTGTCATTTAATAAATAACACGATTCGGCCATTATCCCATTAACACTCAATCAAAAAGGGTAGTTTCTACGAGTAGATACTTCCTCGAGTAGGTTATGGTTAAGATGAGTATGCGTCACAAACATGAATTAAAAGGTTAACTGGACGCCAACATGCATCTTTATCTGAAATGTAACGTCGGAAAATCTAAAAAACAAATAAGAAAAAAACATTAGTATGTACATGTATAATACCATCAACACGAAACACAATTGTCAACACATGAATACGTATAAGTGATGTTGTAAATTACGCCACGTAAGTTGCGTAGCTATCACTTCCAGTTGTTGTTAGGACGTGCGTTTGTCTAGTCAGTGACTCCATACGACTGGACCGGATATGGGTGCGATACATGTGACTTCGGCGATCGCGACAGCACAGAAGTCGCATCAGTTCCGCTCTAAAATAAGCGCCAGTTATGCAGTATAGAAAGAAGTTTGAACAGTAGTTTAGACAATATATAGGTCTGACAATGTTAAGCATGCCTTTCCAATAATCCCAAAATGTGTGGCCCTTTGATATAAACGATTTTGGGTTCGTAATAATCTGCAACCTGCACCAGACAATGTAATAGGGTAGGTGAAATGCGATGTAAAAGAATGATATGGCAAACAAAATAATTGTAAACTCAAGTCGAATTCTGGCGCTCTCGGGCATGATGCCTGTGCGAGTTTTTCGTAAATACAAGGTCCGCATTATTAACGTGTTTAACACCGAAATTATAACAAGTGGTAAAAAGAATATCAAGACAACAAAAATAGATTCGAGAATAAAGTTTTCATATTGGTATTCTTGTAGGTGTGTGCAGATGACATAGTCCCCTCGATGTGTTGCTGGTCTGCTTAAAGCAGGTTTGTATATCACCGCAACGGCACAACCCACGCACAGTCCGAGTAGAATATTCTTTGGATGTTTTTGAAGAGATTTCAGAGGGTAACAGACACCCATAAATCGTTCAACGGTAAAGGCAACCATTACCCACGAGGAAATCATTCGTGAAAAGTATGCAAGAAACATTCGCAGTTGGCATACAATGTTGATTTCTAAGAAGCCAATGCTGGCGTCGGGGTTGATGTATGAAAGTCCGTGTTTTATCCATTCAGGTAGAACGTACAGCAAGAGAACACTTATGTCCGCTAAGGCCAAGGACGCTAAGTAAAGGCTTGCAGACATCTTGCGCATCCCCGAACATCGGAACACTAATAGCGAAATCACGTTTCCACAAAGTCCAACTGTCAAAATGATTGGGATAATGTACGTAAAGAATCCAAGCGTGGTTGCGTTGAAGTGTTCGTAGGGACTTTCCTCAGCCATACCGGATAGCAGCGGAAATGTTGATATCAGTATTTTCTAAAACGATAAAAGAAAATATAATATAACAATTTATGTTCAGCAAAAAACTAATTAGTAAAGGAACGGGGGTTGATATTGGTTAGAAAACAACTAACCCTGTTGACCTTGTTGGTTATACACTGTATCATTAGTTTCCATTAGCGTTTACCTAGAAACATTATGTAATAATCTTAATAATTTTTTAAGATGTGCAGTGTGCCATCAATCGTTACGTGTTCTTAGTAAATGGTAAGAAACAAATACTTGCTTTTCTGTTTTAATAATAAGCAAAAAACATAACAAAGAGCAAATAACTGTCTAGTGATTTCATGATGTAATTTTATAGGTAAATACCTTATAAGGTTTTACAATATAACCATTAATATAAACAGTATATACTTTTTCCTAATTCAAACACGCCAACAAAGGAACATATTTTTTTTCTTTTAAGCAAATACAAAATTTACCACGTTTTGGATGATAGGCATGCCTTTAATTCAAAGCTAGTTTATGTAATATATTATGTAGTTTACAAGAGATTATGAATAAAAATTATCATATCCATTTTTTTAAAACATATATTTTAACATCCACATTCAAAACTATCCATTATTCTTAAATTGATTGTTAGTATTCATGAAACAAATAGTATGTATGTAATGTATGAACGGCAAACTTAATGTGGATATTTCTGATTGTATGGGTAAAATATTGAAAATATGTATTTTATTAAACGACGTATTATTTATTTTAGCAGGACAGCCATGTATTAATTTAATATTGATCAGAACATCGCATGTGCGTCTACAAATAACTTGCAACGCAATAATATTATTATTGTCAATCTTATTTGTCAGGAGTGAATTTATCTTAGACATTTAAGAATCGAACTATATCGTCTGGCTTAAACGGACTTAATTGTCAGTAGAGAATACCGTTTGAGTGATTAACAGATTCCAACCAGATACACGTATATAATTGAGACGTACTGATGAAAAACACAAATAATTGAAATAGTCGACCGCTTAACATATCTTTGCGAAACAGTGTTACCAAAAAATGGAATGCCAGACTGCTTAGTTGTTTGTGAAATCCCTTATGCCATGTTGTTTTTCCTCATTAAGTTCTGTGAACACCGAAGTTACAGTATACTTTATACAGTATATTTTTAATTCATTTGCGATTATCAAAATAGCGTTTACTCATAATTTAGGTCTACAAATAAACATTTTAAAATATAATTGCGGGCTCAGTAGGTCGGAAATAATTTATTATCAATTGTTCTTCAATTATGTGTTGAGTGAACCTCTTAGCAAAACCCACTGATACTCGTGAATTGCTATTTGCATTATGTCGTTTTCTTTAAACATGATAAAACAGATGGGGTTTTTTTTTCGACCAACAAATGGGCGTCTCGTACATACTATGTAGTTGCTATTGTATTGCATCGATAGCGTTATACCTATGTGTTCAATTAAATAAATGCCACACAAAAGCACGCCATTGATACTAGGTATCTCCGACACGAAGTTTTATATCGCACGTACTACTAATTGTCAGCGAATTCCCATGTGGGTGACACTCCTACTGTGTTAACAAACATGATTTAAACAAACGGAAAAACACGCACTCCTTTGGTTGAGCTTGTTTTGTATCGTAATTGCTTCTAACAATGATTCCATCGCAAATAGCAAATTCGTTCTTGTCTCGTCTGAGATCATATTCATTTGTATAGTAATGAATGTAAAACAACCCTACTTATAAAAGATAGGTATCGCAAACACACATTACCGTTGCGAACAATGCGTTAGAAACAATTGGATTATCATGAATGATAGGTGTGGTGTGAGTAGAAATCTCTCAGATGTCAATGTGGTATCTGTTCGACATTTTTGTCGGATAAAAAGCACTAGTATTTACTATGTAAACAAAATTTGTACATCAGCAAACATTACTGAATATTGGTATCCGTGATGGATGTTTGCTGTCATTGTGGCATGTGTTCCACATGTTCATTCGATGTTCACATCGAAAAGAAACAACCACTAGTACAGTAGTTGTTAATTTGTAAACCAACCATTTAAATTAGCAAATAACAAAATTTATATTACTTTATTTTGGTAACCGTGGCAGAATGAGATGTCCGTTGTCACGGAATCGAATCCTGGTTTCGGCATTTGGTTTTCCTTTACAAGTATAGGCATCTACATGCTTTAAAATTATTAAAATATGGGTCTTTATTATCAATGTATATTATCAAACTTCAGTTGTATTTGAGTTAATCCGCCAAAGGCAATCAACGATTATAAGAACCAATAGCATTTCCGTTGCACATCGAATGCTTACAGCATCGGACTAGCCGGTCTTGTATCTGAAATAATAAGAAGCTAATGCTGAACGGATTTTTATGTTGTAGTTCTAATAAATTCTAGTTTTTAGTATTTCAATAAAGTATGCTACCCCGATTATATGTTTTGTAAAGAAACGGTTGTCCATTTCGTAGTAAATACATTATGAACAAACTTAGCAACTTGTGATCCTTCTCGTTATATGTATGTTTCTGACAAATGGCATGCCTATAAGGTTGTCTTTCAGATGCCTATGCTTTAGGTTTTTTCTTATTAAATGACCGATGTATTGTTATTGTCGTTATGCATTTTAATTGCGTTATAATAAATTGTTAATATCTAGAAAGTTTCGCGCTAATGAGACATAAATAAGCAAAATGTATTGCTATTACTTTTCCTTAAAGTTTATATCTTTAATGTTTCAGGAAATAACAAAACGTTGTAATTCTTACCCACATTATGATGGAAAAAAGACTCACAAATGATTACATTAACGAACAAGATCCATTGATTAACGTTAATGTATATAACCAGTAATTATCGACTAGCAACAATTACATTTACATTTCGCGCATTAACATAATTATATAGTCACAATTAATTTTTTTTCGTGTTTATTAACTTCGCGATTACCAAAATCTTTGTAACTTAATAACATTATAATTCTCCTTAAAACATAATAAAAACGCGATTACGGAAGCGTATCCGGGCCTCTAGTTGATGAGATGTTTTACGCTAAGTCGACTTATTTTTATTGGCATTGATAAAATGTTTTTGCACATGTCAATATACTTTACCGACAAAGATGAGAAGG
>Ga0224511_10004286_pt1 | contig 10716 bp, 3 predicted proteins | sample SF_May12_sed_USG_2_FD_169988 | JGI IMG/M metagenome (GOLD analysis project Ga0224511, IMG submission 169988) | Sediment microbial communities from San Francisco Bay, California, United States - SF_May12_sed_USGS_8_1 | ecosystem: Environmental > Aquatic > Marine > Sediment | place: USA... | reverse complement strand
CAATAACTTTTGAAAGACTGCATCGATTCAATTCAAATTTGGTATGTTGATATATGATATCAAAACACAGGTTGAGTTCGATTTGGGTTACAATCCACTAATTCTTGACGGAGTTATGGGCCTTTTTTATGGGCCTTTTATATAAACATAGCACAACAATTGGTGTCCGCTCAATAACTTTTGAAAGACTGCATCGATTCAATTCATATTTGGTATGTTGATATATAATATCAAAACACAGGTCGAGTTCGATTTGGGTCACAATCCACTAATTTTTGACAGAGTTAAGGGCCTTTATAAAATCAAAGTACAAAAATTGGTGTCCGCTCAATAACTTTTGAAAGACTGCATCGATTTGATTCATATTTGGCATGTTGATATATAATATTAAATCACAGGTCGAGTTCAATTTGGGTTACAATCCACTAATTTATTACGGAGTTATGGTTACAATCCACTAATTTTTGAAGGAGTTACGGGCCTTTTATAAAAACATAGCACATTTAGCGGGGGCATCCGTGTCTATGGACACATTTCTAGTATAATGATGTGTTTTAGTTGAGGTTTATTTTTGTTAAATAACTTATTATTAAAATAAAAGACAAACTATGTTCAAGCTCTAAGTTTTGTTAGTTTAAATAAAGCTTAAATCATTTGCATTTATTATAATAAATACTTTATATATTTCAATACATTTTATGATTATTTGTTTTATTATCAAAATGCATTGCAAACGCCTACTCCAAATGCACAATTTACACAGCGTCTTTACAGCGTGCAAGCTCTAGAAGACCCCACAGCGTTGCCACAGCGTTTTGTCTAATACGCTGTGCAAACGCCAAGCCGCGGCGTTTGTTTTGAGCATCCCAAAATAAACGCCGCCGCATGGCGTTCTAGGCGATTGCATAGCGTTTCCACAGCGTTTGCACAGCGTTGCTGGCGTTTGCACAGCGCACACCTCGGCGTTCTGCATTTTTTTAAACGCTGTGGGAACGCTGTAAGGAGGCCACTCTGGTGTGACAGGGGTTTAAATAACATGTTCATTACAAATTCTAAAAGCCCCACATTTATTTAGTTTATAGCATTTTTGTTATTTATATCACATTCTGGGCATAGGCCGTTGACTGATATAGACATTGGCGAGTTTATAGAGAAGAACAGTGCTACATTGGACTTGTCCTGCGCCTTTGAAAGTGCTTAAGTCATTTAATATATTATATATTATGTGTTTTTAAATTCAAATCCTTGTTAAAGAGGGCTGTTATGAAAAGCTCAACGTGGTCGGTGTGCTAAATCTAACCGTCACTGGAGACAAGACAACATCTTGTAAAGAACGCTGTCGTGGACGAGACTTCATCTACGCGATCGTTGGTTTTAATGGATCAACTTGTTCTTGCACGAACAGCACCAGCGTGGTTGGCCCAGCAACGACTGGAGTATCTATGTGGTCTTGCGGTGTTAGTAACACAACATACGCCATCTACGACATGGGTAAATCCTTGCACATTCCTTACATCGAATTCTAAATTGTGATTTTACTTAATCAGGTCTCTTAAATATTCAAACATTAACTTTACTTTTTATTGTGATGTATGTCTAAATTACTATATACCTGCAATAATCTTTTTTCCAGCAATATCTACGACCTCGTTTCAGTCGTGTACGGCTTTGTTTAATGCCAAAATAAGGGATAGCGACGACTTTTATCTTACAAATCCCAATCGAAAAGAAACTTGCAATTTTGTTGGTAAGAGTTTTGTGTGTATTACTCTTCCTCACCGTTTTCAATCATTTGTCAACAGTATTTAAATCATATAACGGTGGTTAGTAATTAATATGACTATTTGACAAGATTAAGCGGTTTACCGCGAATACGTAGAAGTAGAGATCCTTGTCAGTTCACAAGATGGCAAATGTTTGTAGAAAGTATTGTATAACTTATTTACTACACTGCTAAGACAGTCGCGTGGCATTAAAAACCAAGACCCTCATTTTAAATAAAGGAACAACAATATAAGCTACATTAAAATAACGTTTTTGGTTTGTGAATTTGTGTGCATTTAAAAAATCACTCAGTTATTGTGTACACTAGTTCGTTTGTTAAACAAACATTGCATTGCTAATGACAGTGCGTTTTATGCTGAAAAGGTCAACCGAATAGATGTGCATTAATATTATCATACTTTCGTGAAATCTCAACATTACCGTTTGCAGATGGCACTGCTTGTGATGCGGGTTGGATCGGTTTTGGTGGCAACTGTTACTATTTCCATAACTCCCTCGTTCCCTGGGCAGCAGGGAGAAACAAGTGCCGATCACTAGATTCGGAAATAGCATCGATCACGTCGAAAGAAGAGAATGAATTTCTTAAATTCATTCGTCTAAGTAAGCATATGGCTTAACTCTTGCGTTCGTCATTTAATATGTTTAAAAGCTATTATATAGATTTATTGTGAAGATTCATCTTACATATTACAAAATAATTATATGCACACGTATTTTATACAGGCTTTTTAGACTTATGGATCGACCCGACTGTTCCATTTTGGATCGGGCTAGCGGACGATAGAGGTGAAATAATGTACACATTTACTGATGGCAATGTGATGGCTTTCAGAAACTTTTACCATTCTCCTCACGAACCTAATAAGTTGTGTGTTAAAGAGTATATCAGTTCCCAGCCTTCTATCGGTTATACGTACAGGTGGGCGCAAACAGATTGTGATAGTAGTTCCCGGCATCTTATCTGCAAGAAACCTGCAGGTGATGAATAACTACTTTTCACAATTATAGAATTGCATAAACAACGATTTGTTTTCTTTTTTTTACATTTCATGGTCAATATTTAGAGAGTTCTCCAACAAAGTAAGAATATAGTATCTATATTTTTATCTACCTTATGTTGCCTTTCATATGGGTATGGTTTTAAATATCGTTACCTTAACACGTTTTAGTATTATATATTTGTACAGTCACGACAATCGAATTTCTAATTTGACCCGTGAGAATGTTTACTGTATACAGTTGCAAATTTATAGGCCCTTCTGTTTTGATTTGTTATCCAAACTCAGTAAATATTATTGGTTGAACTGAATTTCGTTGACATTTCAAATGCACCTTTTTAATAATAATCGAAGAAGAAGAAGAATTGCAATAATTCCATGGTCAGAAAAACCTGAAGTATGTCCCATTCTTCTCTTACAGGAGAGCATTACCTCATGTTCAATACGCAAAATTAAAATACGTTTTACTAGTATATAAATGTAAATAAAGGAAACACCTCTTTAAACTAGTAACAGGTAAATGAACACGAACCGATGTTTAACATCTTGTCTCTATTTTTATTAAAACAGGAAATACTCCTTCATGTGTGACATTTACCAACTTGACTGCGCCTGTTGCGATGACAACAGATCAAATGATGACACGAACCTTGTGCATCCAGTTGTGCAAGGGTCAAGATATCATATATGCTTGTGTACGGAACGACACTTGCTTTTGTTATGATAATTTGCCGACCCATGTAGCCTATACAAATGACGTGTGTTCCACAAAATGTCCCGGGTCATCATTTCAATACTGTGGAGGTCCTACGACTGACCAATTCACAATATTAGAAGGTTGACACCTGTTGAATAGAAATACTTGGTTTTTATTTTAATATCTGCTTTTAATAAACATTACTCTCCAAAACATTATGTCTAGTTGCACAACTTGCATAAACAAAATATTGATGATCGTATTTAATTAAAAAAACTTCTTATTTCGTAAAGTAAGAAGAGGCATTGTTTTAATGAATACAACGTAATACTAACTTGTCAAAATGTATTTAAACAAAATTATGTCTGCTTTCAATAGTTGACAAAATGGCGACTGCCAAATCGTGTGAAGAGCTTCAACTGATCGGCATCAGTAACAACATTTTCAAGGTGCAAGTCAGTAATGAATCGGTCAGCACATTTTGTGGAGAATCGGGTAAACACCATTGTTAACACTAATTTAAAAATAAAGTGTTGATAAATATACAATTGCTATGATTGTATCAACAACAGTTTTGTTTTATGGTCAATACCAATACCTGTTTATGTTTAACCATAAAATGTCTGTAAAATTTAAGATTGCAAATTCGGATGGTCTAACATCAGCGACCATTGCTACAAATTTAATTTCAAAAGCGAACCATTTCACGTCGCTCGTGACAAATGCGCAGAACACGATTCATACGTAATTGTCACGGAAACCCTCGAAGAACGAGATGCCGTGATTAGCTTCGCTACAATGACAAGTAAGAACACGTAGTTTTTTTGATTGGTCTTGTTGCTTTTATACCCCCGCACAACAAAGTTGTAAGATGTAGATTTATGCTGGAGTCAGGTTGTCCGTCAGACAACTGTAGTTCTGTTTTGTGCGGGGCATATCCCACAAACTATCGGTGGTTGCTACATGTATTTTATTTTTAGAGGTAGCCATGATTTAAGGAAAGTGCACACAAACCATCAAACTCTTCATATTAAGTATTTTCCCGTCTTTAATGTTGATAAATGATCTCTTCCCGGACATATCTTTAAATTACAAGGAACACGAGTTGACTGTTGTAGTTGTTTTGTTTGATTTGTATACCCCCACACTCCAAAATGTAGTTGTCCGTCAGTTTTTTATGGGAAAAGTGTAATGTACTTATTATTTATTCCTTCGAACTTAACAAGCCCTATCCTCTGACACATCGCAAGCGGGGTTAAAGCAGACTTGACGATGACATAATAATTATGCTCTGATGATTTTTTATTGATCGATCAATTGGTCATTTGGTCTGTTGGTTATCAGTTAATTTATTTGTTTAACCTATTCCTAAATTGTTAGTATTTGTGCAATATCATTTATTGCTATGTCTTATTCTATTTACATTACTGAAAACTTCTTAGCCCACTTTTTATCTTGTCGATATCGTTTATGCCAATTATCTGAGCAATATAACATTTACAGTATATAAAGTTCAATGCATTTAAAGGCTTCTTCTTTATTCAATCAGACATAGACCAAACATTTTTGGAGAAAATTCTTTTTGAAGAACATAACACCATGTTTCAAATTCACAAACTTTTTTGTTTTTCTTGTGCCGAATAAACCACACAACTAGAAAAACACTCGTTTATTTAAAACAAAAAGGTAATAGATATTAAACACCAACCATTATTGAAAACAAATTAACAGAAAACTAAATCAAGTTACGCTACTATTGTAACGTTTTTTTCACGTTGAAAACGGGCACGTCAGCAACACATTAAAAACATTAAACTCAGCAACTTTGCTGAAAGCACCTCTATTCGCATGTTTGGACAATTTCTTTTATTATGGAACCATTTTCCCATATTTGTAGTGCAGGCGGAATCAAACAAGAGTGTGTTTGCATTCCTATTTGATGCACGTCCGGTTAGTCAGGGCAACTTTGCTCGATGTTTGAGTTGATAATATTCAGTATTTAGCATCTGTATTGTCATTAAGTTAACAACATTTGATAGAAATTAGTGTTCCTAACATCTACTTCTCAATCACAAGAATAAACCACCCTTGAGGAAACGTCACCGCAACGTGTGACGTCATCATAAGAAAATAAAGGTTCCCCGGTAAGATTGTGTAAGAAGAACGACAACTTTACAATGAATATGCTGCAATTTACTCATATTCAATATCAAAAGTAATGTTGAGCAAATAACACTTAAATGTTTTTGTTTTAAGGTTTTAGCATGTGTTTGTGTCATTACGGCTTCCAAACGATACATAGCTTGCTAACTTAGTTATGCATATATTCTACCATTTTTGTGATTTTTACATTTCCTTATTTATTGTTAATCATTTGCAATTAAATTGGAAATCTTTTTAATATCAGCGGATTATGGAAGAGCGTAACGTCAAAATTGTACGTGATCCACGGAAGTCACTTAAGGCAAATAAATTCAATAATTCAAAAAATCTCGCTGTGACGTGGTTTGAAGAAAATGCACGGTAGTGAAATTTCACAACCCTACTCCTCCTAACAACAGAATCTAAACTTGAACATATTGGACGTTTTCTTAAATGTATAACTTTTTATTTAAGGTACATTTGCAAACCGTGCATGGTACCTTGGTCAGTTTGCTCTACATACAAATGGAGGCGCGTATAGATGGGCTAATGGACGGATTGTAGATCCATTTAACGTCAATGACGGAGAACTTAACCGCGGATCTATTTTGGTTATGGAAGAGTCTTGGTATTGGGACGATGAGTTAAACTATTGGTGGTTTTACTACATTTGCGAAAATTGGAGTGGTACAGTATTTTCTTGTGTGTCAGTTTAATATAATTGTAAGCTTTGTATAGTATTAATAAGATTTTAATTTATAGTGAGGAATGTTTTCGAATATACCACCTCGTAAATAAAGGTGTGATATGCATCTGAAATCAAAGCATATAGCAAGTTTAAGAAGTTTGCAATTTATCTGAGAAAAAGGAAGAGTTTGATAAAGTTCAGCTTGCATGGAAAAAGACAACTTTATTGCTTTTTAACTCAGATTACGTCGGCTGTTTCAATGGAACCGGGGTCCATATGGCCATCACCTCGTACGATTCCATGACAATAACACTGTGTGTGGAGGTGTGTCGGTCGCTGAACAAAAGCTTCGCCTTCCTCAGCTCGACCAGCTGTGGCTGTGACTCGATATATACCATCTACAACAAGGAATACGGACAATGCCGAGAACCGTGTTCTGGTCAGATAATGTCCGTGTGCGGCGGGACAGACAGTCTTATGTCTGTTTATGATATAAGTAATATATATTACTGATCAACTTAAATTACCTGACACATGGAGCAGAATGTATACTAGCAAGCTTTGTTTTCTAATCCTTCACTTTATAAATCAACACATAGGTTCGATTTTGTATATTTAGCCTATTGAAATGTATTAAATAGCTATTTGTATTTTGTCGTTTAGCTTTCTATCCATCGTTTGCCAAGACATGCATGGATTTGTTTCATGCGGGAATAAAGCGAAGTGGTTCGTACATAATTAATGGAACCTTGCAATGGTGCAGCTTTATCGGTAAACACATACATTTACATTTTAACTGATCAATTTGGCTTCTCTACAACATGTGAATCACAATTAAATTGTCACCTTTCCACGTCTATATTCCTTTCGTCTACCCTCCCGTCTGGCATAATATATTGTTCAGAATAATTTCAAAAATAGTTTGGCCTTTGCTGTTTTTTATTAAGCTTATCATTGAAAATATAAATTAAATTGGCTCATTCTACGACAAAGTGCAAAACGGGAGTATTTCCTAATTCGTCCGTCTCTTGTAATGTAAGTCATGTTGTTCATGTTTCATAATATATTTTATAAGGCATTGACTTTTACATCAGTAATATTATCTGATTACACTATATATCAATATGCCATGAATTCAACTTTACAGACGGTAATTGTTCTCTGACTGACGCAATCCGCATTAAAGATACTTGCTACAAACATTTCCCGGCTGTTGCTGGAAAGTCGAGTGGTCAGATATGTCGAGAACATGGCTTGGTTGCCACGTCGCTTACATCGCGCTATGAGTATGACTCGATTGTTGAATACATAAGACGTAAGTTGTTGAAGATAATTTTTTGCTTGCCGTTCACGTCAAGCCAGTATTGTTTTGTAAAGGTTTTTCCGGTTGCCCGAATGGAGATCGGAACCAGTCGAGTTTCGGGCGATTCCGATATTATTACGTAACTTACCGAACATTTGCTAGACGGTAATGGCCGAGTTGTACCGATTATGATGATGTAATGCTATTTTTAGCGGGATGTTTATAAATAACTTCCGACATAAATGTTACTTTAACTTCAAATAAAATGTTTCCTATGCCCGGACGTTATGGTTTTAATACTGGAGTGTCACATACGGAATAATTATCAGTATCGCATCTTCACAACATGGCAAGCCATTCCTTTTATTATGCTTCTCATAAGGCAAATAAAATGTGCCATAATGAATGAAAATATGGTGACAGTAACATATGTTCCGATATGCTACCTCACATTAAACAGGCTGTCCAGTGTTCCTGGTTTTTCCTAGTTATTCTAAATTTCCTATTTATTTGGATTGCCCCCTACTTATTCCTGGTTTAATCGAAAGCGTCCTACTATCCCTTTTTAAAGAAAGTGAAAATAATTATTATAGATCCGATATTAATTATTTTCAAAACATAGATCTGTAACTGACTGATACTGACAAAAATTGGTGTCTTGTGCGTTAGTTTTCTGAAGTTGAAAGAATAATGGCTTACAACCAAATAAGGGACACAACTCTAAATTAAAGGTTATATTCTGCTAAACATGTATGTTTATAATGTTTGAGTGTTTGTTGTTGTAAATTTTAAAGATATTGCTCAATGGTGACCTCAACTTTGCCAAGAACATTATGGGAATTAAATTGTTGACTGCATTATCTGAATAGGCTCTGCAGTACTGATCTTATCTCTTCTCATTTGTAAGGTATGTTAGTTTGTTAATGTTGGATTAAATGCAGTTAAAACGTGTGAGTAATACTCAAAATCAATATTTGTATACATCATTTATCAATTAATTGGCCTAAGATACTTGACACATGTAACATTCTTTACACGGCTCAGTGCATAATGGCAGGATTCTTAAGTTCATATAAAAACAGCATAATCCCTTTATATGCTTTACGGCCATTACCTCCTAGTGTTAAGATACTTTTAACACGTGCAGCATTGAAAATATAAAGAAATAGCTCCTAGTATTTTACAAAAATGTCCTATTTTTCCCTAGTTCTTTTCCTAGTTTTTCATGTCGACTCTTCCTAGTTTACTCCGAGATTTTTCCCATGGTCCACTGGACAGTCTACATATACACATCTTTATTTATATGTAACATAGCATCCCTATTTATTGCAATAAAAATTAATGCTGTTGTTTTGTCAAAGATCATTTGAATATATTTGAAGTCAATGCGAACTGTAAAATTACACATTGAAATGTCTTTTTGCTTATTCAGAAATCGATGTGCAAGGAAAGGATGCAAAGTTTTTCACCGGGATAAACAATGGCGCATATTCTGCTGGAGACACTGGTGTGGCTGTCCATATCAGCGCTGACGGGCAGCTTACAGAGTATAGCCTTATTACGGAGGAAGCAAACATACGTTCTGTTGATCTCATGAATGTCATAAACAGTTACTATGGGTTTATCCACGTTGACGTTGAACGATTCCTAGATTTTGACGCCGGGGTTATCTGTAAACAGTCTCCATGTAAGTCCTTGTAGCAATGAGTTAAACACTAAGATAATACAAATGTTAAATGACAATACACATGCAGTGTTTGTTAACATACTCTCTTACCAGTTTGGAGAAACAATTGTTTGCATTATAAAGATAGAACTAAATAACGTTTTGATCGTCTGTTTCTAGTTAAAATTGGATGTAGGTTTAAACCCAATATTGAACCTTTTCTTTGCAACTTTACGGGGATGGATTGGATTCTCTGTAACCAACTATGCACGGGCCAAGAACGACAGTATTTTTCGGTCGGAAAAGACGCTTGCTATTGCACGGATGCCATATCCGAGTCCTTAACGAACGGATCAGCATGTGATGTACCTTGTCCAACCCACCCTGATCAGATGTGTGGTGACGGATCAGTTGTCTGGGTATCTCTTACCGGTAAGATACTGTCTAGTTAAACTGTCTTGTTTTACTACTTTTAAAGCAGCTGACCTCCAGATGCTAAAAACAATGAAAAAATAAATAAAATTAACGGTAAATACTGGTCAAATTATGTTCAGTGGAGAAATCTATTATAACTGACCCCTTCATTCAAGAGAGAAAGTTGACAAAATCGTTGGTAAAACATGGTTTTTCTTTGAATAATCTACTGCGTTACTAACGCAGTAGCCGTTATGTATAGTAGCAATATCCTAATGGCAGAAAAGCGAATTGTCTGTTTTCAAAGCAAACAGGTGAAAAATGTATGTTTTAACGGTTATTTTTTATTTTCTAACAACTATTATATGTATTTGAAGAAATACTTTGAAATATTTGATTTTCTGGCATATTCTGGAGGTCAGCCGCTTTAAACATATATATGATAATTACAAATTGAATCAAAAGATAGAAAAACGAAAGCCTTTAATTTGTTTGTTATTTTGCTTGATTTATTTAACACCGTTTCAACACTTATTATGCCATATCCTGAAGTTTAATTTAAGCAAAACAGCGTTCCTCGTGTCACTAGTCCCAGTCTCATTACTCCGTAGGCAATTAATTGCTAATTCGCGTGAGTCAAATGATTGTGATATGTGAAGAAGACGTTGCGTTATGTTTTCTTTCCAACATTATAGAAACTGATCGCGCCCGATGTCGCTTGAACTCCATTTTTTTGCATTCGTTGTTTGATAACAGTTTGTCGATTAAGCTAAGAGCGGCTTTATGTTTGTTTTAAGCTCAAGTGTTTGACATGAACACACGACAAGAGTAAGAAATTCATTATGCCACAGGTTTTTAAGATATGATCAGAAAAATTGTCAAACAAAGCGACACCTTGTCTATCAATAAGCACATGCTTGACTAAACCAGACCTTTATTTTATTTTGTGTTTTAGACGACTGGTTGTTTAATGTTTCGTCTCATCAGTATGCCGTATCATGTGAACACTTATACCGTAACGGT
>Ga0224511_10004285_pt1 | contig 10717 bp, 7 predicted proteins | sample SF_May12_sed_USG_2_FD_169988 | JGI IMG/M metagenome (GOLD analysis project Ga0224511, IMG submission 169988) | Sediment microbial communities from San Francisco Bay, California, United States - SF_May12_sed_USGS_8_1 | ecosystem: Environmental > Aquatic > Marine > Sediment | place: USA... | reverse complement strand
TATAAACAATGTCAGTGCTGACTCTTCAACATGTGATACACACTGATGACAATGAACAGGTGTAGAATAGCAATTGTTGCCTAAATGTATTCAGTCCTAAAACATTGGCGTGCAATTTGGCTAGCACCGATTGCCTAAATGTATACAGTCCAAACACAATTGCAAGCTACGATTGCCGTAATGTAAACGGGCCTTAACAGAATGTGTGTAATTGTCGTAATTGGATATTTCAAAAGGGACAAATAATTGGTGAAACAATTCCTGGAAAGTCTACATAATAAATACAGCCAGCACGGAATTTGGTTGCTTGGGTTACCCCCCCCCCCCTTATGTGAAGCAGGCCTTATATCAGAACATTAATACTTAAGGTTCTACGCTAATGCAATGTCTGGAAATCCGGACCATAAACTCAGCCAGAAATGGACAGCCATATCGCATGTATTTGAAATACTGAAAAGTATATTTGTTCGCGGTGAATTACATTTCGCAATTTCGCGAACAGGTTATTGTACGAATTAAAAACTAGCACCTTCACATGTAATTTTATTCCCAAATTACTTTATTAGAAACGATGTTAAATACTCAACTTTAAGCATTCGCGAATCTCAATTTATTAAAAATACGCAAAAGTTGTTTACTGCTAAACTTCAGATGTATGTGGCACACGGCTATTTCTGCATCATTTCAATCTCCGTCGTCTGTGCTTCCTGTTTTCAGAACACAGTTTATCACGACACAGTAAGATTGCTCATCCGCCGGAAATGGAAACTCTTCGCTAGCAGGAGGTTCCAGTAAGCATGAAACAATTGTGTTTATTTATTATTTAACTATTGTCATTTTGTCTCAGAAAGTTAAGATACAGGGAACAAACCTGTTCTCTGTAAGTGTTGAATTTATGAAGCTATAGGGACACACCTATTCCGTAAAAACTACAGGTAATCTACAGATTACTAGCTAGCTGTATCTCAATCGACGTTTTAGTGTGCAACATGGTTTGCAGTTTTACAAAACCTTGTACATTCGTTTTACATCTACTTCCCCACCCGCTTCAAAAATACACACAAAATCACAAACACCAAAAAAAAAAAAACTATTTTTATTCATATTGATTCTATCTTATTGAACGTTTTGTTTCGTCCCTTTTTTGCAGATACAACGCTGCCCTGTACCTGTGTTCTCTGTTGTGTATGACGTTTTCGCTTGTGACAGCCGTCATGGCGGCGGATCCTGCCACCTACCGGGGGCCGCTGCACGTCACGCGCGCTGTCACCGAGTCATTGACGCTGCTTGTTGTAGTCGGGACGCTCTTCATGGAGATCAACCAGTTCAGAAGGTGATCAAGGTTATAAACAGCCATGGATACAACTTAAATGAGAGAAATTCGAACTTGACTTAATGTACAATATGTTTATTTATTAATATTATTTATAATTATAAAATAATAAATGCTAAATTACAACGTTTTAATGTACTTTAATATTTGCCTATTTTGTTAGTCACAAGTAATCATCTAAACGACCATAATATATATCGCGTAAAATTCTTATCAGAAACCTTTACGTCAGAATTAAATTGAACTAAATACATTTCACCATGAAAGCCAACTATTACCATTCCAATTTTCATATTCTATTCCTCGTGCATAAGGCAATATTAAACGCTTTCTTTTATCCTACACAGACACCGCCTGGAGTATTTCAGCGACGTGTTCAACTGGTTCGATCTGACGTCATCTCTTCTGTTATTAACTGGCGTGCCGCTCCGCGCCACCGGAAATAACGCCCAGTGGCACGTTCTTGCATTCGGATACCTTCTGTGGACGATCCGCATATTTAAGTTTGCGGCAGTCTTCAGGTCTTATTTGTTTCCTGTTGATTATAAAAAATGTTAAAATATAAATAAGTTCACGACATCGAGATGCAAATCTGTTACAAACTTGAATTCTAGATACTTTTTGCATTGATAAGTTGTCATGTTTGGTCAAGTCTATAAACGTTTTGGCATAACTCAGTATTTGAAAATACATGTAAATATGAGTAATAATCATCATGTAGTCCGTTCAATATTAAGACCAAAATTAACACTTGGTAACCTCACCCTACATAAAAATCAAATCAAGCAGAATTTTTTTTATTTACATGGTAAAAAATACAACCCTTTCTAACTATTCATTTCAAGTGGATATCCGACACGCGCTTAGTATTTTTGTTAAAACAAACAATCTCTATATCACGTGCAGACAGAGCGGTGCGTACGCGCAGATCCTGTCGCGCATTCTAGCATACGACTTCCTGCAGTTCGGGCTGGTGTTCCTCGTCATCCTGCTCGCGTTCTCCGTGTCCTTCTACCTGGCGCTGCGCGGAGACGCCGACCTACACGTGCACACAGAGACAAGGTAAACGCATCTTAGCCGTATCCGGGCGTAGTATACGTACGATATTTTGTTAACTTCGGATATTTGGGAAACCTTGTACAAAGGAGAATTTTAGATGCCATGATGTGACTTTAATAATAGTACAAACGCCCAATTCAACGTGCATACAGAAACCAGCTTACGTCTCTGAGCACTTTTCTTTGTATAGTTCTTACTATTAGACGCAAGCGTCCGGCATCAACTGAATAATAAATGCTTTATGAACATCAATATCCAGTACTGTTTTTCCTTTAACTATTTTGAAGCAAATATTTGTGTGCGTTTGTGCGTGCGTGCGTGTGTGTGTTGTTATGTTATTTTGTAAATTGTACGTGAGTACGTTGCTTTTTAAAGATTTTAAACTATAAGCGGTCAACTGTTTTTTTCCTCATGATCAGTACATTCTGGGGGATCCTGTTTGTCGGTGTCCGGTCATTGACAGAGGCGGCGCCCGTCGTTGAGTACGTAGGCGAAGACGGATACGGGTACGGACCTTTTTATTTAACACTTATCAGTTAATTGTTTTTGTTGCGTTTTTTAAGACAGATATATGTTTTAGAGTGTTTTTGTACGGTTTTCTAGAGCGCTACCATCTAAGCTTCTGTACATGTAAAATTAAATAAAACATTGCAACATTTTAGAATTGTATGATAATATCGGCTGAAATAGCATCCCGATGTGTTGAAGCATCCTGGTAGTTCTGCTCTTGCCTATGCAAGACAGGCCGTCATGATTGCAAATCCTAGGTTCTTGGTTTTGGTTCTAGAAAAGATTCTCTGTGATCAATTATGATAGGTAGTCTAGACACTGCGCTGTGTCTGGTGTGCAGTTATCCATCACATCTTGTTCATGGTTCAACACAGCACAGTACAGCACAGCTTAGCACAGCGCAGCGCATCACCACACAGCACAGCGCAGTACAGCACAGCACAGCACAGCACAACATACATGTAGCACAGCACAGCACAGCACAGAACAGCACAGTACAGCATAGCTTAGCACTGCGCAGCGCATCAAAGCTTAGCACTGCGCAGCGCATCACCACACAGCACAGCACAGGACAGCACAGCACAACATACATGTAGCACAGCACAGCGCAGTACAGCACAGGACAGCACAGCACAGGACAGCACAGCACAGCACAGCACAGCACAACACAGCACAGCACAACATACATGTAGCACAGCACAGCACAGCACAGCACAGCACAGCACAGCACAGCACAGCACAGTACAGCATAGCTTAGCACTGCGCAGCGCAGCAAAGCTTAGCACTGCGCAGCGCAGCAAAGCTTAGCACAGCGCAGCGCAGTACAACTTAGCACAGCACAGCGCAGTACACAGCACATCACATCACAGCACATCACGGCCCAACACGATCCAACACGACACAGCCCAACACAAGCCAACCCAACACGACACGACACAGCCCAACACAAGCCACCCTCTCCCCTGCAGGGCTGTGAGCGTGGTGCTGATGCTGTGTTTCCTGTTCACGTGCATCGTCATCCTGCTCAACATCCTCATCGCGCAGCTTACGGACACCTACCAGAAGGTGCAGCAAGACGCCCAGCGCGGCCTCGAGGTCAACCGCGCCTGGATTGTCGCCCGCGTCGAACTTAACAGCCTCGTATTCGGCAGTGTAAGGCTAACTAACTAACTAACTAACATACTAATGCGTTAATTTTTTATAAATTATATGTTAAAAACTGTTCCATTTGGTAAAGCTTAGTATCCAGAAGTTTCGACCTTATATATTATAATATATTATTTACAACCATCAAACAGTGCTTTAAAAATGTTGTAGTAGATATAACAGAGTTTGTAATAAAGATAAAAGTTAATTGTTATGTACTAAACGTTTACTTTTGTTGTCACTCGCAGCGTTATTTTGACCGAAGTAAACATTACGTGGAGTTTGAGGATGTGCCAGATCTCAATAACGTGCTCGACAAGTGGGAGTCGCCGCCGCTCAACGAGATGTCCAAACACGTGCGCGATGTGTGGGCCTCCCTGGACGGCCACCGGATGTCGCTGCTCATCGTGCAACACCGCCTCGCGCGCCAGGAGAACACGCTCAGGGGAATACAGTAAGTGTCGACCACTTATTCCAATCCTTTCCTTGTGTAGCTCTTAATGGTGTACTTACAGCGAACTTCGAGTATACCGGTACTAGTTGTTTTTGCCTTTTTATAAAAAATCTCTAATTATGGTATGTTATTAAATAAATGTTATAGTACCTCCGTGAATATTATCAATTAATATATAACAAGAGATATTTTTCAATAGGTTGCCATCATGTTTTAACCATTTTGGTGATTGTTGTCCTTTTTAAAAGGTTTTGTATATAATATATTTAAAAACAATTTTAGCATGCATAAGTTGTTTGCCAAGATAGTGTGATTGTTAAAAATGAAGACAAATATAACCTGTGTGTTCTAATAATTATTACGTTGCGCGTTGCAAGGGATCAGCTGCGAATCCTGGTGGAGATGCAGACGTCACAGGAGGGCAGCAAGAGACCCAAGATTATCCGGTCAGATACGTCGCAAGGCGACAGCCAGAGGCCCCACTTTTACCGGTCGGACACGGAGAACGAATTAAGGCAGTCTCGAGATGGCTTTGGACCAGATATTATGGGCATCATACCTCATGACTGTGTAGACGAAAGTGTATCGCCGGTAAAAGATAATACATCTACTAAAGTTCAATTACAGTCGCAAATACATGTCCAACGAACGGATAATAGTGCGCAAAAGACAAACGGCAAGTCGTCAGCTTATTATGTAAGTGAAACTGTTCATGATTTGTCTAATAATACAGACTCAAGTGACGGTAAACCTCGAAATGCGCCTCAGTCGACGTCACAACGACGTTTATATCTTCAAAAAGAGGGCAGTGTTGCAACAGAAGACGCCCCTCTTTACGAGAAATACCCGAGCATGGATTAGTTTAATAAATGTTTATTATCGTTTTAATTCAAACTCTTGTTTCTTAACAGGTATAAAACACGTTGTTTATTTTATAGCGTACTAGTTTATGTTGATGAGCATCTTGAAGGTAATATTTCACAAGTGCATATTTTCGCGAAGTTGATTCATTAAAAATGCAGTAAACACAATAATGTGCTCGTCAAAATTAAAGCTCTAAAATCCAGGTGCACTTGCAAGTTGAGTTAAGAGTTCATGTATTTCAAACGGTGCCGACGTCTTTGATCTGAATTCTACCATGCAGGCTGTAAACGTCCGATGAAAGTACGGGTCCCTTCTCTCGGGTTGCTTTCCTGTTATATGTAAGCACGGCCTCCTAGTCGTCATAATAAATATTTCCGTTTCCTACATAAATTGTGTTCAATCGAAACGTATTAAATCAAATTCTAAACAATTAACTCACTGCCAAGCAACGTGTCACAGATTGTTCGTAAGAATAATACGACGCTGATAAAGAAAACATTGTCATGTATTATTTCATATTTTGTTGGCTTTTATTTATTTATTTATTTATTTATTTATTTATTTATTTATTTATTTATTATTTTACTTTTATTCAAACAGGTGATAAATAGTTATTATTTTTTCCCCCAGATTGAAGTTTTCTTGTCTTTGTATTTTCAAAGAACAGTTACGCTAACAGATGATTATTCTTTATCAGAAAAAATGTAAGTACTGTTTGAAATCAAATAATGTGGTGTGTTTAAGAAAACAATTTGCTGAGAACAAGGATTACTTATCTGGGGCAATGCTAATTCGGTGCTACATTCTCTGCTTAATTAGCCGGAGATTGTTACAAAAGACCTACAACGTCGGTGGAGCACTTGCAAATCTTTTCACATATGACGTGGAAATACTTTACAACAAGTACACGTGAAGTGCGCACGGTTTTTAGTTTGGACGTACAGCACAAGTTGTTAGGTAAAGTAAGAGGATTTTTATATCGACTTGAAACAATTGTTACTATGTATAAATTTTTTATATTTTTGTTGTTGACATTGGTGTGTACATGAACGACTGCACTTCCTTCAGTATTAAAACGCTTTAATTAGTACGCCTAAATAAGTAACTGTGTCGTTGTAGTTCGAAGCAAATACTGCAAACAATATCATTAAAATACATGTTGTACTGGCAGCCAAAAGTCCCGAATTCATCCGGTCAGAGACAAAACAACGCCTCCGACCTTGCAGAATGGGAGCTGTCAGGAAATTACTATGCCATCGGCTAGCGACTCGGTCAACATTTTCCTCGGGTTGACAAAATGTACCCTCAACAAGGTCATTATTTATATAAAATTATGCTCTAAAATGACCGTGTTTCCTTAAAAGATGTCGTTCTTTATGAGACAGATACAACCATATATTAGATTAATAATGTTTTATTTTGGATTTCATTTCAACTTGTGTTTCTTACAACGTGTAAGTCACGTTGTTTATTCTAAAGCCTACATTAATTATTTTAAAACGCATATAAAAGATCATGTTTAACAAGTTATTTATTTTGCTTGCTGCAAGAGTCAAAGCTCTAAATACCAGATTCACATTTAATTAAGTTTTTAAATTTTTCAATAGAAGCCGTCGTCTTTGATCTGAGCTCAACTCTGCTGGATGAAAACGAAAGGTGGGTGTAAGTCATCTTTCCCCGGGTAGGTTTTCTGTTATGTGTAATTAGGGCATCGTAGTCAAGCCCATCAACAAGGTAGGTTTCGTCATAATAAATATCTATTTCTTTTACATAATTCTTGTTTAATCGAAAATAATTAAAGTGAACCAAAGCAGATCTCTATTTATTACCTTACTGTCGAGTTGTGTTTACGAAAACAGTGTTGGGTAGAACAACAACCATGCCTTTAGCCTCGGCGTATGGGGCTTAAGCAAACGGGAACGGTGAAGAACATCTTCATGCACACGCCAACACAAATTGTGTTATCGTGTTATTTTTCCGTTTTCATAACAAATGGCTACACGTAATGGAATATATTAAGACCCATAAAGCGTTTACCGCCGGGGTAACTAAGTTGGTATAGCGCATGTCGGCAAATGCGATTGTCAGTCAACGTCCATACTATTTCCCGTCATGATTGAAATTAGACATTGTGCCCACCTGACCTTTGTGGCATAGCAGTTGATATGTTGATATTCAGCCATTGTATAGTCAAGACTTGGTGAACACAGGCGCGCTGGTTATTTTTTTTTTCACAATTTACAAATACTCATTTTCCGCTGAATTATTTTTATTTATTGTTGCAGTATTAAGGTCAGTTACAGGGTAGCACACGATAGTATTGTTATAAAAAACTTTGCAATATTTAAAGGTAACATGTTCAATTGAGAAATCAGGAATCGTTAAACAAATATTTGTTATCTAGGGCAATGATAAAACATCGCTACATTATCTAGTTATATTGCACCTATAGACCAGCAACGTCAGTGCAAATTCTTTCATATACATGTATGACATGAACATTCTTTACAGCAAGTAGATCTACTGTGAAGTGTGCATTGTTTTCCTATGTTGGTGTGCTTCACGAGCTGTGTGGGGAAGTGTGAGGGCCTAGCACGACGAAATGTATAAAACACTTCCAGGTGTATTAAATTTAGTACTTATAATCATTATATCGTCCGTGATATATATACATTCTACTAAATAATCTTTACAATATTAAAAATAACAGTTAACTAGCCGCCTGTTTGGTGCTTGTGCCATGCATAACGGTTTCAAACCAATTTATTTATCATATTAAATAGATTAGTATTAACATTTCAAAAGTAATAGAACAGTAATATTCATGTTTTAACAAGTCGTGTGATAGGAAGAATAGATTTATTTGGTCTGCAATAATAATGGATTTATAAATATTGATTAAATAATTATAATTTACTTAAACTCAATAACAATCAAAGGTACAAAGAGCATATATAAGCACAGTGCAACAAAGCCTGGGCTTAGCATAACTACCCATGCTCCGTCTAATAGTAAAGACTCCGTTGACGACAAAACTCGAAGCACACCTCAATGCACCGTTCCACAAAATTTCAAACTCCGCCAAATGCGGAAGATTTGCTTTGATCTTGTAAAGGCTTGTGAGGGGGTCTTTCTTTTGTGTTTTCCAGGTCAGATTGTCACCTGACAATATAATCCTAATCTATTGGATTAAAATTGACAATGTACTGTTATAAATGATCATGATTGACAGTTGCGGAACGGTCCATAGAAGTCACAACGACGTATATGTCTTCAAACAAAATATCAGTGTTGCACCAAAAGGCGTTCACCTCAATGGAAAAGAGAATAGCATAGATAAGTTTCATTAATATTCAATATGACTTTAATTCAATTTCGTATGTCTTACTATGTATAAAATCATGTTGTAAATATTATACCCTACTCTTTTATTTTGATGAACATCTTTAAGGTAATAAATGACTAGTGCATATTTGATATACTGTATTTGCCTAAAGTTTTAAAATCCAGGTGCATTTGAAAATTGAATTAGGATATCAATTTTTTTCAAACGGTGCCGACGTCTTTGATCTGAATTCAACCCTGCAGGCTGTAAACTCCGCGTGAAAGTAAGGCAACGTTCTCCCGGGTTGCTTTTCTGTTATATATAATATTGCCTCGAAGTCGTCATAATAAATACTACAATTTCTTACATAATTTTTTGTTCAATCGAAATGATTTAACACTAATTCGAAGCAGATCTCGTTCAATTAACACACTGTCTAGCAATGTTTATTTGGTAGAAAAATACGGTGCTGAAATAAAATATGAACTTTGTCACTTTTATTATTCAAATTAGTAAGAAATACTCAACTGTTTTCTAGATTTAAGTTGCTATTGCCTTTGTACTTCCAAAGAACAGAAGAACTATCAAACGATCATAATTTTATCAGAAAGAAATGTACGCACTGTTTAAAATAATATACTGTGGTATATTTGAGAAAACAATGTGCTGGGAACAAGTATTTCTTATCAAGGGCAATGATAATTCGGTGCTACATTCTCTGGTTAATTGGACATTTTTACAACATGCAACGTGGGTGGAGCATTTCAAACCCTATCGTATATAATATGACCTGGAAATACTTCACAACAAAAACGCGTGTGAAGTGCGCACTGTTTTTGTACGTATTGCACAAGTTGTTATGCAAAGCAATAGGATCATTTATGTCGACTGGTAACACTTGTATGTATGAAACAATATTTAGTTTTGTTTATATTGTTGTGTACATGAATCTGTGCACTTGCCTCAGTACTGACAACGCTTGTATTAGTACGCCTACATTGATTGTGTCGTTGTAGTGTAAAACAATTACGGCAATCAATATTAAAAAATACTCTGTCACCTTGAACAAGGTCATGGTTTATATAATATTTCAAAAGCCGACCATGTTTCCTTAGAAGACATCAATCTTCATGAGACGGAAAGAAACGTGGATTAGATCAATAAAGTTTAAATATGGAAAATTCCACTTCCGTCTTTTTCCACCCCGGACCATTTCCCTCTCGTCTTTTTTCCAACCCGGACAATTAACCATCCCGTCACACTTTCATTTTCTGCTGATTTATTTCATTTATTGCAGCAGTATTAAAGGGGATCTGTTCTATCTTTTTATCAGCTATTTATCAGCTATTTATTGAATCTTTTAATATAAAGTAGTAATTTATCGTCACAAAGTGTAACAAATAACATAATCCAGCAATATATTGCAAAATATGCCAAAAATGTATTCACGATATGTACCGAATAAATTGTTGATTGCCCAAAAATCTCGGTTATTGTTTACCTACAATGCTGACTCCATTCGTGATTAAACTAGTCTCGGATTTTCGATTAGTCGGAGACTACATTTGAATTGTTGCACTCAACAGGCAAATTGTAAGTCTGGATTACATGCCCCTTATTACTATTAAAACGCTAAGAATGATTTTAATATTTCAGATAGAAATATCTCGCTTAATGTGCATTTGTTGGCATTAGTTTTTTTAATTGATACACTTACTTTTGTGTCTCCTACATAATTGTATTTAGTGACAGATTCGGACATACACTCTTTAAGGTCTGTTACAGGTGTTTAATGGTAGCACATGATATGTGTTCTTATTATTAAAACGTTGCAACATTTAAAGATAACGCGTTTGGTTTATTTGAGAAATCACTGATCGTAAAATAAATATTTCTTATCTAGGGCCATGATAACACAGCGCTACATTCTCTGGTTAATTACCTGGAAATAGTTATATTACACCTATAGACCTACAACGTCGGTGGAGCACTTGCAAATCATTTCATATACATGAATGACGTTAAG
>Ga0224511_10004284_pt1 | contig 10718 bp, 7 predicted proteins | sample SF_May12_sed_USG_2_FD_169988 | JGI IMG/M metagenome (GOLD analysis project Ga0224511, IMG submission 169988) | Sediment microbial communities from San Francisco Bay, California, United States - SF_May12_sed_USGS_8_1 | ecosystem: Environmental > Aquatic > Marine > Sediment | place: USA... | reverse complement strand
ACAATCACTGTGAGCTGGTAATACAGTACATGTGCTCGGAACATCTTCGAGATGGAGCCACCACTTCGTGAGTCTATAAATACGCTCAGCTGGTCCAGCTGACATAATCTGGCAAAATTGTTACTCTATTTCACATACAGCCATTCAACCAAGGGTAGTGTTTTCTGCTGTTGATTATAGCGCTGAAATCTTATAAAGAGAAAACTACAGTGAATTCCAATGTGTCAACCACGGATTAAGGCGTAAATTAAGTTTTATTCAGCTTTTGTACATTGAAATCGCTCGTCCATATTCTAAATCTTGCATATTTTTCAGGACAATACCAGACAACCCAGCAAACTGTGAGAACTATATGTGTAATACAGACTACAGATATGGCATGAATGAGAACTATGATTACTATACTGACTGTAAGAAAAGGGATCGTAACCAGGGACTATTTACTGCGGACCAGGTATGTAATGCATAATCGCCATGACAACCGCTGGAGTGTTGGCGCATTTAAAACTCGACAAGTATATCATGTCCAGCAGAGTCACTTTGGTTCGGGTAAATCATGAATGGAAAGTCAACGATGGGTACTAGACATGGACAGACAACTGCGATAGAGCCTTTATGCATAATATTGTCCTGTAGATAGATCATCAATGCGATGCGGAACCAGGATGTGTTTTAAAAGATCATGACCTGCGATTTTGCAGTGTTTTCATAATTTGTCTTGTGAACCAGTCTGTAAACAAAACTCCGCCCTAATAATACTGTTACCCACATAAAATGAGACTTTCCTGTTCTTACTCATCTCATCATCTATATAGAAACTGAAGGGAGATGCGGCTATCTATACAAGACAGAATCCTGGAGGAACACGTCGTGGCTATGAGTGCCCAGAGGAGAGAGACTATTATCCATACTGGCATCCCACTCCGTGGAGAGATATAGCTGTCATGACTAATGATGTCTCCAAATGTACTTATTATAGGTCAGTTACTGTCAATGAATCTATGTGTTTAGCTACTAGTTCCGGAGCTTGGTTAGATCCTGCCGAAGGGAACATGTGTACCATGCCAAGAGCTATGGGGAAGAGAGTTACTAAAGATGCCAGTTGTGAATCCCATATTAGGTTCATACCTGCATATCGAATTACCAGACCACCCAAGTCCTTTTGCTGTCGGTTCGGAATGTGAAAACTGGTACAAGCATATCTATTGAGACAGTGGTTTTATGGGTACTGTAGAATGTGTGTGTTATTTTAGATATGTATGTTTACAGGCAGGAGAGTGAAAACGTAAAGGGCCGGTATCACTGCATAGTTCCATACATGCTAAAGATGACTAATGTTAGGAATGGACAATTCCAAATACCCAACAACAAGGAAGACTGTGAGGTGAGACAACTCCCGAGATAAATGATATTACGATATACTATTTCTTGGGCAATAGTAGTCAAAAACAAGGAACTACTGCATAACTCAGCTAAAATTTGTAATTTGTAGTTTTCGAACAGTTTAGTCATTTCAAGCTGCATCTCACAAGGAAGAAAATAAATATCCCTTACGCAGATAGCGGATAAGAGGAGCGAACTTCGATTTGACACATAACAAGGAATGACGCGTCATAATTGACTTGTAACCTTATCGAACTAATTCAGAGACTAATTGGCTTTCTCGCCCATACGTCTCATGCTGAAGGGCAACCAGGCGACATCAAATATTCAGCAGTGTTACCAGCTGGGTAATTTTTTTCAGACTTCAGCTGTAAAATTGTCACACCTGAACTTGGATTACTGAACACGTGTATCCACCAGTTCTTCGTGGAGTATGATGTATGTACATTAGTCTCCAATGGTTTTTAGGCTTGGCGGTGGCCTAAGAATGACCCAGAAGGAGCTCGTGCGGAGTGGAAACTAGCTCCTAGTCATGGTATCCCTCCTCCTAAATGTCAAGAGACTCAGCCTAGTAGAGATAACCACTTGGGTAATGGTGTCGATGGATATCCTAATTTGTTCAATTGGACTATACCGGCTGGGGCCATCGCAGAGAAATGCGCCATTCGTATCAGGTACATCATCAAGCCACAAGCATTCAGATTAGTCTGATAATGAATAACTGACAACTTTTTATGTTATAAAGGTACTCAGTATTGTTAGGTATGATTTTATGCCTGTAGATATAATATTTCAACTGCTGAATTTGATGGCTGGAACGGTGCTACAAATGCTAGTCTCAATCAAGAAGGTAGAAACTCCGCTACTAAGCTGGATCTGTCTAAGCGTTATGGTCTCACTGAGGAGGAAGCAGAAAACAGAGGCTATGTCTTTGAAGGAAATCCCAATGTGGCAATCTTCAGTAATCCTAAAATGAAACTCCAACTTGCTATCAACACCGCTCAGTATGGCCGTACTTTCCAGGACAGGTATGCTAATTTCGAGTTATCCTTTATCTGTCCAATAGGCAACTCCGCACACTTTGGTGTTTTGTAAACTTGGTTTTAAATGGAAATAATGAAGTCATTTCGGAGTTATCTCATCTTTGACAAATTTCTGGGGAAAAGGCAACTCCGAGCATAGTTGTGTCTCTGTATAATTTATGTTGCTTTAGTTGCTGCTGCCATATTAAACTTTTACTCTTGCCTGTTGAAGATCTCATGCGACAACGTTCCGGGCCAGACCAGAAGGCATGGACAGTTCTAAGATCTGGAATTTGAATGTTCGTGGCAAGCGAGGAAATATTGTTCAGGTTTACCCTGGTGTGGAATATGATTATGTGCCCAATACCCTTATCTTGTCCACTGGAGACCATATCCATATGCAGTAAGTGTACAGTATCTATCATGGGATATTACCATCTTAGGAGCCGTTGAATATTTATAACGCACGAAAATGACAATACCTCTGATTCAACATGGCATGCAACGTATCGCGATTTTGCTAGTTGAACAGTGAACTTTTGGGGTACAGTTGTATTTTTATGTTTATCCATTTATTTACACAAGTAGCTCTACTTGTTATAAAGAATGGTACTACGCCAACCTATCATCTCATAAATAGCTTCCCCCAGGACCGCTTCTAGCGCATCAGAAACAACTGATAACACACAAACATTTGTAATTACCCAATGATAAATGATAATAATTTCCCATATTATCAGACCACCTGTACAAATGGAAAGAGCCCAAAGTTTCCTCTGCTTCGGAGAATAATTCAGTGAGACCTTCATTCTAGATGGACAGGATCGGATACAAATCCTAACAACAATGATGGCCAGGGACGAGCGGGCACAGATAGGTCCAATGTCCTGCTCCAGGGTGATGCCATATACACGGAGGATAGTGGGAACTTCTATGAAAACACAATAAAAAATGGCCATTGGGGCAGAAGCTACCCGGCACACCTGGATGAGTCTAACTTGCTCGGGCTTAGTCGCGAAGACCGACTCAACCTCGCTCTGCTCCGACCTGGTAAGAATCCACGTTTGAGTATATCATATGGATAACATCTATAGTCAATTTACATTAAGGTCTATAGAATACTCGATAGGTCAAAACATTTATCAACCATCGGTGTGGTCCCCATATAGAAAAGTCAAGACAAAAGAAAGGAACCAAAGTCAATTATGCATTATAAACTGCGGCAAAACTTGATTAAAACCAACCAAGACATCAGTTCTGCGCATCGTTTGTCGACTCAGTTAAATTAGAAATCTTAGAGCCAAACGGGCCAATAAATAAAATCTCACCCAATAAGATTGGATGTTGTTTTGTGCATCATCAAATAAAAAACAAATGGCTGCCATGAGCAGGGCTGATACGCGATGCGTCAATCAGGGCATGGCTGAATTTAAATCAGTGTTTATTTCTCTCTTTATTCTTCACTAATATTACTAATTTAGCGGGGAATTACTTCAAGGCTAGCCGTGGCAGTTGGGATCTCACTGCACGAAACACTGTTCCCCCTATCAGTGAAGCGGCAGCTTTCCTATCATTGAATCTAAGTCAATCGTAATAGCAGTTTCATATTGATCATTTGTTTAAGAAGGGCGCATCTCACAGGTGGCCAGCTGTTGAGCTCTCTGCCAAAACCGATTAAAAGTTCACCTTCTGTGACATTGCCTTAACGCGATACATTAGTCTGCCAAATGATGTTATGTATAGTGATGAGAATCAGTAAAAAACGGGAGATATAAATTAACGCCATAATATAAACATTAAGTGCACATGTTTTCACAATGTCATTTGATCGGCTGATAACTTCCATAGGCCAGTTCCGCGGTGAGCTCTCAGAATTGGATGAAGCGGGTACTTACTTTGACCTCGGCCCCAGGAAGATAACATCTAAAGGAACGGCCCACTATATGTGCAGTCGTAATAACAACTTCTCGAATCGCAGTCAGAAAGGGAAGATAATAGTTGTGGACATACCACGAAGTGATGGGGTGATCGGACGAACTGGTGGAGAAATCATGCTGCCTGACCAGTAAGTCGAGTTAGAATTAGTCATTTATTAGTTTTTATCATCTAGTTATTGATTTAAACAGACAATTGCCTATACTATTTGCTGGACCTTCTAGGCCTGATATGGTATTACATTGTTGAAATAGCAGGTTAGCTACCTCAATTTGCCTCAAACCGTCATAAAACCATTATACAATTACAAGAGAACCTCTTTGCGCGATATAGCAGCAAGACTGCTATAACTATAAAAAATAGATTTCTCCTTTTGTTACGTGCCTAGAATATTCTTTTGGTGTAAACCCTACGTTATCTTTATGGGCTAAATTGCCACTCATTTGGTCTTATTTTGATGTGGCTATCCTGCTGTATCCCATTGCTGAAAGAGAGACAATTTGAGCTATCCATTGCCCATGGGCTATTGCATCCCACTGGCACTTTTAGCTGAATAATGATGACACTCGATATCGGCTGAGGGTCAGGTGCTTGCTCTCGACGAGATCTGACACAATTCTGGTGGCTGTTTGATCTGAGTCAATATTAAGTGGACAGTACCCATTGTCAACACGCTGGTCAACCATTTATCGCCTGTGATTATATTGGAATCATTAAGGCACCAGAGTCTACCACCGCAGCATCCTAAACATAATTATGAAGTCGATAATATCATGGGAATAGAGCGTTCACTTCTATCGCCGTACTATAACCAGTATGATATTATTTAAATCTGTGCATAATCAGCTCGGTCTATGTACTCCTAATTATTCCAGCGAGGCACAGACTAAGTAAGACCAGTCGCCTTTCCATTTTTTCCGTTTTCACCACAAAACATACATGCCAGTCAGAAAAACCCACAGAGGGAAACTGTGGTTTTAAGTCACTTCCCAGGGCCTGTGCGTCTCCACCTCCTCTGGGGATTAAGCCCTGATGTGCTAATGGGGGTAAGGCTAATTCAGAGGAATAATTCCTGCCTAATTTCTTATTCGTGTCGGGTTAATGGGTTCAGCTCTTAGACGTCAATCATTGGCAACTCTCACAGCTGATAGGTAATATAAAACAATTACTGTATAGCTTCAAGTGGTACGGACTATTGATGACAGTCTAATTCAACCAGAATTCAATTAAACTGTTCTCGCTAATAGAAATTAAAGATTTGGCTCGTGGTGGTTGCCAGTTCACACGCCCATCTCACTCAGGCAGGAAACAGTTAATCCAAGCAGTTTGTACTGCCTCACTTCCCCAGCTTTCTAATTCTATGGTCCAAGCAATTCATTAAAACACTACTTTCCATCAATTTCTGCACGAACTGCTCGTTATGCCATAGGAAAACCAAGCCCATTGTCCAAACAATTCATCAATAATGCCCTTTGCTCCCAACCCCTGCATGAAATACTGTAGGAAAGCCCAGCTCATAGTAAAGGAAGGTGCATTGGAAGGGTTGACGGCCATCTCCATGGAGTCCTGGAGTAAGGAGGCTGGAGACCAGGTAGTGAAAGACTCAGGAGCTGAACTGAAGGTGAGTGGTCCCGGATAGGCTGCTCAGAGGCTTATCTGGGAATTCTCGGCCGCGGCCCGCGAGATTAACTCTAAATAGCTGGATTTGTAATCTAAAAAAGTTACAGTCGCTTACAAAAACAGGTTTATGACATCAAATGATGCTTATGTTTATTCCTGTCTGTAAATTATGTGTTTCGGAAGGATTTACATCAGTGATAAGATTATGAAGTTTGGCTCGACATATCAAATACAAACATTGTGTCCAATTCGGCCCAATCTAAGTGCCAGCGATTACTATTAATGACTGATCGTGCTTTATCGTTGTGAGATTCTCAGGTGTCATTTTAAAGATATCTTTTGTCTATTATAAGTCAATTTTTCCCCATGGAATATAAACCACCTGCATTTTTATCTCACTCGATAACTTTTACCTTTACTGCGGAGAGTCCCTGTGCTGCCTGCATCATCGCATCGTGTCCCATCTTCCCATGATAATTGCGGTGTCACAATGCTCAGCCTTTTTGATAATGTGGTCCTGACACATTGGCCGATAATTACTCTATATCAGCTTCTTGGTGGGCCAAGGACCACACTAATTAGCTCAGTGAGATGATATCCAGTTATTGTTTTCTAAGTGGTAATCTAGTTTAGCGTTTTATTGGCTACAGATTTTCGATTCATTTTGAGTGTTGGTTGAGTGAAACCCGACCTGGTGTCACTAACACACCTGTGTTGTGAGGCTGCACACTGACAAATATACAGATAAAACTGAAAACAGGATTGAGATGCGGCCATAAATAATTGGCCCCATAAGGGCTTTAAATGTGGCTGATTGAGGTTTTTAACGGAATAAAATAATCATAAGCTGTGGAAGATGAGAAATGACTGACATATTTTTAACTTAGCCATTTCAATCAATCTGTGTTATAATACCCTTTGCTACATGTACTAAATAGCATTACTCAACAACCTGAAGTCTGCTCTGCAGTTTGTCAAAAATATGGAAATGGCTCATACAACGGGTACACTATAATACCTATATCAGAATAACGAACAAACTATAATACCTATATCAGAGTAAGTTTGCAATTCAGGGAAGTTAAAATCCAGTCTCTATGCTCAAGTTCAGTACAAATCAAACAAACTCCAACAACCATTCAACTCAAAAGACCAATTAAAAACAATCTTTTATTGGTATGGTGTGTCTGAAAACTTAACTACTTTTTGTTTTTACATATTATTGAGCGTCTCTTATTGCAGCTGGGTAGTGGTTATGCGTCCGAGTTTGTCGTGATTAATCCCCAAAATCGACTGACTATGGATGGGCAAACTGTGGATGTGGAGATGAGAGTGGATGGTGGAAATAATATCAAGGTTTATAGAAGCCAAGAAGGAGCGTTCTCAAACTGGCAGGAAGTGGAAGCGAGTGTGGAAGGGGGCGTGGCTCGATTCCAGGTGGGTGATATGGAAGACCCTGGTACATTGCTATCCAAAACCATTTCAAAACTGGACAGTAAAGAATCATTGGGATTTAACAAATATGTGCAATTTCATTCCCGTCTCTGCTTTGGCTAATGTTACGATCATTCTCTATAATTTTTGAAATGAGTAATCCCTATTGCCTTTAAGGGATTATCTGGACGTGTAGCAATCTTTGGCTTTGTCAATGTCAATAGGGGAACAAGTTGGCAACTCTATATAGACTGATCTTATCTAAACCAACCTGAACTAAGCCCTACACTAGTGGATCAAGGGACAGGGAACTCAGCGGGTTCTCAGAACTGATAGGTCTCTGTAGACTTGTCTGATTTCCTGTCGATGATCGGACTTGGCGCAGGGAGAGAGAGGGGTTTAAAAGTGATTTAAGTTGGCAGACTTTCATGGCTGATAATATTTTTTTCTGGCCAGCTGTCTACATGCCTTAGCTCAAGCAGGAAGCCATGCCACACATAATCTCCACCAATCACTACTCGGTAGTCCGATTAATATACCGGATCAATCAAGGCTCTATCAATCCTCAGACCTGCGTTAGATCCTCGATTTAATACTCAAATCACACTAATTCAGTGCATTTGTGGTGAAGCAAATGGTGGCTGTGAGCAATCCAATTATAGCCTCCAAAGCTACTTATGCCACAAGGTTAGATACATTCAACCAATAATCCGTATTAGCCTGGTAGACCACCCTACCTCTCACTCGGCGGATTTCACCCTGTTCTGGCCGATGTAACGAAATCCCGCACTTAGCCTTTTGTCTCTACATCGCCTCACAACCTTATAATGTGGTCGATCGTGTTTACTCATTTGGAAATCAATTAAGATTATCTCCTCCTATCGGTGCTTGCGAAACATTCACCCATAGAGTTAGGATGACTCTAGCATTCACCTAACGATGATGGACTATAGGGATAATTGCCCAGACAGTCTATTGGTGACCTGTCAATAAAAGTATAGTTTATGAGACATTTACCTCGGAAGACAGAAAATTAATCACAGGAATCTCACACTCATACCTGCCTTGTTACTGGTTCATCCCAGTCCCAGACATATGCCACAGTCAGTGAACTCGGTTTAATGTTTTATCCTCCAGCCTCATGCTGCTTTAGCTCTAGTTGTGGTCCTGTCATGAGCTTGACATACAATCTGTCCTACCCTACCAACCTCTTCCAACATTTTCCTTCATCTACGGAGCCCAAAATTAATGGCTCTTTCGCTGACATTTCTGTTGAACTCCCATAGTTCAGCGGGAAATTCCCCAATTTTGGTAACCATAATACTGAAAGTTCCTTCCCATTCAGGTAAACACATATCTTGGGTAGCGGAATAACCTGTAGTGACAGTGATTTTGATCCGGCGTTTTTATTTCCTGTAGACGAGTGAGGGAGGTGTATATGTCGCCCGGAAGCATGTAAACACTGGTGCTATTGTTGGGGCGATATTTGGAATTATCGTTCTCATTGGGCTCGTTGTCGGCACAGTAATCTACTTCCGGAAGAAGCCGGATGCTGTAGAATCCATGCAAGCTAGCATGCGTAAGATGAAGAGAGGTACCCAAGGCGCTGTCTAAACTACCCGCCAACTAGGGAATGACCGAGATTTAATGGGACCATTCAAAATTCACGTCTGCTGTTACTTAACCAGTAATGGCAGCAGTTTTACTACAGTTCTTAGTATGAGCAAAATATTTTATCGGTTTGTAACCCCGATACAGAATTTAACCCTATAGGTTAATGCAATATCCCTTTTTATTATGATGTAACAATAATAAATTGAATCACAGTCGAGTTTTTCTACCTTAGACAATCAGGACATCCCTATAGATACATTCCTAAAGTGATGCATAATTCTGTTTTAGAACGGACATCTTCTTTCAAATACATTTTTATTTTTTATAACTATTGATGCTGTCTTTAGCGCCTTTCATCGTTATGGTAATCTATGTTGTGTCGTATATTTTCCATTATACCGAACAAACCTTTTTATGCATTCTGTGTACTTCACAATACATTTTCAGACATCCTATATTTCCTGAAGCTCGTTTCCCATCGGCGTTCTCCTAGCTTGTGTCTATAAATGGAGATTAGCATATGATTAGTCCTGGTTGCTTTCCTTCTAGGAACCAATAAACAGACAGTTTTGTGAGAGTGATGGGGTATGATAACCTATGAAGGAAACTATTCATGAGTAGCTGTGATCATCGCATACAAATAACTTCTGCGTCATGTTCGGATTAAACGTCGGGCTTTCTCGCGGAAAATTGGCGGATTGTATGTTTATTCAACAGTTTTAAAAAAACTTGACACAACACAGTTAAACAATGAGTTTCTTATTCTGCTGATCGCGCTCGCACAACCCCTACCACCCCAAGCCGGAAAAAACTCTTCATTCTTTATTTTGTTTTCCGATTTTGAAAATAAAAAAGTTAGCTGGTTGGTGATCTCTGAAGAGATTGAGGTTCAGCCATCAGTTCTATGATTAGGTGATAATGCACACACCCGCACAGATAATAGCTTCTCTCCACCTGCTTAAATAATGTAAGTCAATACAGAATTGGTGTCAACCTGTTTGTATAGTCGATAAAACTCATGTAAATTGATAAAATAGGATCATTTGCAACACAAGGTGTACGATTAGGCAGATCGGTATAGCCGAGATCATGATGCCAAAAAATACTTCTGTAATGAGGTTATCCAATTGAAGGTCTATAGACTGTTATTTTCCCACAGATATTGGTGCTTATGTGTACTTGGCCTTGGATCATAATACTGATGGTGAAAGTTCTTCTAGAAGGTGCTACCTTTTTTACTGCATGCCCAAATTTGATCAAATACATTAGTATGAGATTCTTGAGCAGCCCACGATCATTTCCTCTTGCAATTCTACGATAGTATGTACTATCAAGAAGGCAATTTTGGGGGTGTTCTAATCCAAAACAAGTCTAAAACCGGTTTGGTGTCAGTCACGGGCTGAAGGTGTCAACAGCCTGGAATGTGCATCTTTAAGATGGTTTCTGTAAGTTAGTGGTTAAAAGTTACCAAATCCAGGGCTAACCATTCCGGGTTCATAATCAGGGCAAGACCGAGAAGGGAACCTCATCTCCATTCTAATAGTGGTATAGCTTATATATCACCAGCAGCGCAATTATAGACAGCCAGGCTAATTAGTAGTATGACAGAGAGACAGGATTGTTTTGACATGCTGAGTGCCTTCTGCAGTTACACCTGATGTGTTTAGGTTGGGTTTTCAGCTAATTATGGGCAGCTGTTCCGGGCGGCTT
>Ga0224511_10004283_pt1 | contig 10720 bp, 4 predicted proteins | sample SF_May12_sed_USG_2_FD_169988 | JGI IMG/M metagenome (GOLD analysis project Ga0224511, IMG submission 169988) | Sediment microbial communities from San Francisco Bay, California, United States - SF_May12_sed_USGS_8_1 | ecosystem: Environmental > Aquatic > Marine > Sediment | place: USA... | reverse complement strand
TATGCTTTCTTTTGTATTTTCTAGGTCAGATTGTCAGCTGACAATATAATCCTTATCTATTGGATTAAAATTTACCATGTACATATAAAAATGATCATGATTGACAGTTGTGTAACTGTCCATTGACGTAATAAAAAAGTTTTTTTTCAGGCAATGCAATATCTCATGTACAAAAACATTTTGCTTAATCTTTTAAGTTGTGATTTTTTACTTGAAATGAAAATGTAACGCAAAGAAACATACACCAATGCATACTTTAGTAGAAATACTTTATGTTCAAATTATAAAAATGCAAAATTGATTACTTTAATCCATGTGTTGCGATATTTGACATTTTGACACTCAATTGACATTATTGTTTATTGAAATAGTTTACACAAAGATAATCATGATGCTTTTATTGACATATTTAACAGACACAAATTGATGTATGACCAAAATGACTTTCCACGATGTTATATTTAGGTGCGTTAAACGCAACTCAAACTTTTCGGTTCATTTTAGTGGAGGCCTTTATTTAGAATGAATCTTAAATAAATAAAGAAATTGTGCGTTGTTGGATCCCATAATTATTAAGTATAACTGGTTTTACGGACAAATGTATTGAGGTGTTTTTGGTTTTAGGAACTATTTCGGCTGAGAATATAAATGAGGAGGGTCCGCTGAAGTTCTTCTCTGTCGACATAATCAACAGGGAAACGTGGAACCCGCTATTGAAGAACGAATGCGTGCGGTTATTTCTACCAGAAAGCGTTCTTTCAACACCGATATGTGTGTACCCCAAGGACGATGACAAGTGGGTGTCGGGTTCGCTGCGTGCAGCTGGGACTTGGCAAAGGGAAGAAATGGCCATGATTAAAAAAGTGTTGTCCAGTTTGTCAACAGATGCCTACCTTTTCGACATGGGCTGTAACATTGGTGTGTTTACGTTAATGGCTGCCAAATTAGGGCACCATGTGGTAGCTGTGGACCCCTTTAGACAAAATCTATTTCTATTGGCCAGATCTTTGGTTCTTGGACAATTAGAAGCAAATGTCACTCTACTGCACAATGCCATTGGCGACAAAATGGAACTCATTTCGCTCCAGGAAGAGAAAGGGAACATCGGCGGTACTCAAGTTAAATCTTTGGCAGATATGGACAACATTGACGATGCTCATACTGCCATGGCCGTTACTCTTGATCATCTGACACCACTCCTCGACAACAAAACAGTTGTGATAAAAATGGACGTCGAGTCATATGAATGGATGGCCCTGAAAGGTGGATATACTTTCTTTCAGAAAGTAAACATCCCCTGTATTTTCATGGAATGGATGTGGCATAAACACAGTGCAGAATCTGCCCTTGAAATCATTAACTTTATGACAAAATTTTCCTTTAAACCTTTCTCGAGATTGATACAGCAATTTACACTGGACACATTTCGAACGTGGCCAGATGACGTCATTTGGATAAACATGCTTACGTTTGACTTTAACGCATTAGACCACCTTGAAAGCAGTACGCGACCGAAACAACCAAATGCTACATTGCCTGGCTTCATTTCTGAAAGACTAAACCTTGATTGGGAGCCAGAAAATTCGGCACCCAAATAGTTTGGCCCGTCAATTCGGCCCAAGGCAACTCGACACCCATCGAATTAGGCACCATATACCCTGGTCAATTCAACACCGCCCATTAAAAAAGATTCTGCATAAAGATAAACTAGTGAATATTTGTATTTTCGATATATTGTGTCACAAAATATGTTTATTAAACATAAAATGTTGTAAATATCTATTATATTGTAAATTGCTTTAGTATTTCATAGCTTACATATATTAATTAGACTTCAACATCGGCGTACATAAAACGCATTGCGATGAAATACAGTGTAGACAGCTGGATATTATTTGCTCATGCACATGTTCTCGTAATTTAAGTTTTATCATGCATACACTATTTTCTTCAATGATGTAGTTGTTTATTTCTGCGCATCAAAAGGTGCGCCCAAAACGAGTGAAAAACGCAAACATTATATTAGCATATCCAATCTCAATATGATTGTTAAAAACACTTTCTTGAAAGCAATGTTGACAGAGCGCACAATCTCACAACTGGTTTCGGGTAAAAAGTAACCTACTTTACAATATGTAAGTCATTCTCAACGCTTAAACGTGCTCTCATGCTGTTATCTTTATTGATATCTTTGGACGTATCATAATGTATAAAATTTGTCCAATAATGCATTTTAAGTGCTAATTATTAACCCAAACACCATTTACGGAAGCGTATCTGGGCCTCTTCCATTTATCTAAAAGTTTCACGACATGTCAACTTTTTTTTCGATTTGACCAAAATCATTCCATGAAGACGTAATGATTAATACGTAATACGAAGAAGTTTTAATTTTTGCGAAAAGATACTTTTGTTGATTTACGTGAACTGTTTGTCAACGCGAGTAACGTCTTAGCGTCTTACTAAAAAGTTGTGGGTTTTTTTAAATAGATTTTTGTCGAAAAAACAAAAGCATTACAGTAAGTATATCGAGAAAAGTTGAGTTGCAATGCCTAGAAACGTCTCATATTTGTCAGTAAATTTTATTGAGATGTAAAAAACAACAATTTTTTTCCAATGCGAAACAGAATTTTCCTAATGATGGAGCAAACATTAATATACATGTAGGTATGTTTCCTATTTCGTGCGCATATTGCGTAGCGTATAAACGCTAGCGCGCTTCATGGAATTTTCAAGCCTCCGTCTGTGCGTTTATACTCAATATGCGCACGAAAATAGGAATCAATCCTTAATTACATTTAATTTATATCATGTTGATTTGTTGATTTGTATATAAATTTGACGTTTGTTTACTCTGTATGTCCTAATTGAGCAATGGGTTTCAATAAAAGTTGAAAGGGGATCGCTTCTTAATTGCATTAAAAAACGATAACTCGATTGAGAAAGTTTATTTGAAAACAATGAAAAACCAACTTTTTCAACGAACGTTAGTTACGTTACGGTACAAGTAATTTGATCCAGAGATTATTGATATAAATTAATAGCATAATTGAAAAACGAGCACCTCAACAATAAAGTGACTGGTTGCAATGTTTTTTGAAAGTCAGACTAAAACTTCCACTAAATAAGAAGAGAGTGTTTATAACAATTTTGGTTAAGAATTTGTTTACATATTTTCTTATTTTTAAACAAGAAAAAGTAAAACAGAGGCTGTTTTACAGAGACGGTCTATGTTGAAGCTTGGTGTGATATGCAAATTCATGAAGCGTTATGGAAAGTGCTTAATGTCATGAAATGTTCACTTGGAGTTCCAAGTGTTATGCTTGGGAGGAGTAATTTTTCTGTCTATTTCAGGTATACTGTTCGTGTACGCAATTTTGGCTACTTTTTGCTGTTTGTTTAGTATTGTATCTAAATAAACACAACATTGACAATGACGTTGTGTAAGCTAATCCTGGATCCTACTGACACACTTCTGTGTGGATGCTATTCTAATTTGTATCACACACAGTCGTGATCAACCACCTCGTAAATCTACATTATTTCAGCTCCAAGTGTACGCAAATATTCGGCCACTAAAAATCAGCAAATGGGAGATGTGTTTTCAACTATTTTTAGATTTAATTCTTGATAAAAACAAATATAAGCTGTCACTGGAGTTTGACGCCATTTTTGGGCGGGCTGTCGATAGGTCAATTGCGTACATGCCCAATATTTAAGCTTTTCTTAAATTAATCTTTCCTTTTCTTAACATTGTTCTCTTATAATATGTTTCTTGCAAAATATTACCTGGATGCAGTCTGCGCGTTAATTATTTTTCGACTATAGCCCTCGGGCTATTGAAATAAAATTTTCCATAGCCCGAATTACATTTTAATAGCCCAAACTTTTTGTAGTGGTCATAATTCATACAAATCATATTAGAAATTAGTTGACTTGCACTTATTTTAATCTTGCTTGTGTTTTCCTACGAAAAAATAACTCCACAATCAGTTTTTATCTTGAATTTGTTTCATTATTTAGAATTTTACTTCAAAATTTAAATCGACCGGTCGGGCTACCTTGCATACATTTCTAATCGACCGACCGGCCTTTTACTCGACTCGGGCTTCGGGCTTATAGACTAATTCGCAGACTGCCTGGATGTTTATTTAGATCTTTTTTGGTTTAAATTCTTTAAGAATCTTCAGCTCAGTCGTGTTTGAGCGACATATTTCCAAAAACACCGGGTTGATTAGGAATTCCTTGACCTTAATTTCCATTGGTTTAAAATGATGTGTAACCGTACCTCTCGTGCTATTATGGCAGGTGGCCTTTAAGGCCGCGCACGGACGGTTAGAACCTTTAGATTCGACCACTGGGTCTGCCTTTGTCTGACTAGTCGTAAATGTAATCCCAATTTCTAAAGACCAAGACAATCCATCAACACTTTAGTTTCTACTATTTATTTACTGATATTACATATAAATTCGAGTATCGCTCTTCGAGCCACTATAGTCCAAACTGCCTGACCTCAGGTGAGATTATCTTCCAGTCTACCTGTATAAACAGAGCAGGAAACACACAAAAGAAAAATTTACTTCATTATTAAAATTAATTTTAAATAAATCCTACATTAATCTATTCTCAACAAACTTAAATAGAGGAAAATAGAACGTCTCCTTTATTTAAAATACAAAGACTTTCCTAGCCCTAAAAGTTACAGAAAAACATGAGCGTTCACCTAAGGGCCAACAACTCTGACAATACTAAAAAAATGTTGAGTGTCCACCAAAGGGCTTGCGACAAAGTTAAGTTTAACACTACGTTTTTATACAAGAAGATATTATCTATTGAACAGGAACCGGGACTATGTCATTTTGTCATTAAATGCTTGTTTATAAACTTAATTATGAAATATCCAAGTCTAAAAATCATGTGTTTACACAAAATATGTCTTTTAACTTAATATTTAATTCAAACAGGTCACATATAAAAATTACAACATGTAATTAAGGTGAAATTAGCAAATAAATAATGACTCTCAGAAAAGTGATCTCCCTTACAGATGTAATCTGTGTTAAATAATCTAGGTCAACTGTTTACTTATAAAACTGGCCCTCAAAATTACTACCAAAAGTGATTTAAACACGATATCATACCCTCATATGCATTATTGCTGACAACAATTTAATTCACAATATTAATAATTATAACAATTTACAGTTCTGCCTTTGTCGTCTTGCTGTCAACAAAATGGCGACCAATAAATGGCGTTACTCTTCCAATTGCGCATGCGCGACTATCCTTGACACATTTCAATAAGACTTGCTAATATATATTCAATACTAAGTAGTATTAATATATACCCACTACTTAATACCGTCTTGAAAAACTACAATATTGAATGTATCGAAGGAAATAGTGCAACCTGAATCCCTAATGTCTCCCAGTAGCGGATCCAGGGTTTTACCTTACGAGGGCGTGACTTTGTCGACGCGGGGGTTAACATTTCGTTTAAAATGAATCGCGAGATAGCGAGCGAAAAACACCAGAGGAAATTAGCGTTTATGTCCTAAAAAATCATATGTATGCCGCCGTAAGGGGACGCGCGCCGGTTGCTCCGCCCCACTGAGCCGCTAGTGCAGTATACATTGTATATTCAAGAAAATAACGAAGTTCAATATAACAGGCGAATAATGACATAATGATCCGGGTCCGGGCTTAAAGAAAGTTGTTAAACTGACGAATTAGCTGTCGTTCTCTGTATCGCATGTTAGTGAACAAAACAGGAAGAAAATAATGTTCAACGTTATTAACTGGAACCCCTTCTCTACAATGGTAAAGTTAACATCCAGTACTGTTTAGTGCAACCGGATAACCATTATTAAAACAAAAGTGCACAGAGTGCTGCTTAGAAGAAATAAATCGATTGTCATGGTTTATATCGTTTGTTTGTTTGAAATTCAAGTTTCCCTTTGACTGCTCCTGGACGAATAGATTTTATGACCGTGTCGATCTATGGTGGTTGTCACTTAGTACCAATGTCAGCACCATCAATGATTCTTAGGTCATTTACAAACAATATCACAACAATCAGTACAATTGTCAGATGTATTGCCAAAAAAATATAGTTAACATTATATCTTTCATATATTTTCTATGTAAAATATGTATAATAATTGTGTCTGAGAAATTGGTTATAATAACTTCATCGTAAGCGGGTCGATAGAAGCTGTAAAATATATCATATGACCTTGTCATAAGCAAACATCGTGACTGATTAAATCAAAGTCAAACAGATATAGAGGTAACTAAGAAAAGGAGCATAATAGAATCAAATAAGACATACAAGAAGTCTCAGTTATGTTTCCTTGAATTCACATTTTGTTGATTATTTAAAATCATAGTTATGTTTGAAAAATATTTGAGCAATCAGGTACTCATTTTATCGTACATTTAAAGCCACCAAAGCACACTTTGAGCATTAACATGGGGAAAAATCTAAACTTTAATTTATATATCCCTAACAGTCTAAATAACTGCGTAATGGAGCATAAATAAACAATAGGTACTATGTGCTAGTTTTGAAGAAAAGTGTGCACAAACCAGGACATTTCCAATATACCATTCACTATGAGGGGAAATCCTTTTCTTGTCTACGGATACAAAAAGGATTTACCTCATATAACATGCATTTTTTCATCTTTTTAAATATGTAGTCATTTTTTTTTAAATCTCAGCCATATTGCATCATATTTTTTTGCTAAGACTCTTACCTTAATCATACTTTAAGATAAGTACTTTTCAACCCTATTTTCTGTGCTCTAGCTACTTTAAATAAAGTTGAACTTATCAATCACTGACAAACTCAATGTGGCTAAACAATACACCCCATGTTGGGCCTCGTGGAAGACAGGAGCACCTCACCATGCTGTGGGGGAAGTTTGGGGTTGTCCAAAACACTGAAACAGCTGATGGCGTGCAGTACTTGGCCAAACTCCGCGCAGGGTTTACGTCATCGCTACGCTGGCTTAAAATCACTTTTCTGTGTGGTGGCAGAGATTCTCCTTACTGAAAGGGGAGATCACTGCGTTGGAGATTGGTACTTGGCTTTTACTGAGAGGGTTTCCAAAACCTGAAAAGGAATCGATATCGACAGAGTGCATAATTATGTTCCAAAAATATTTGAGAAATCAGGTACATGTACTCGTGGTATCTTACATTAAAATAAAGTTGAAGTTATATAAAACGTAAAAGGTTTTATTTTTAGCGATATCTTAAAATTAAGGGATTAAATAACAATATGCGTTTGTAGTTTAGCATAAGCCTCACAATTAAAAATCAAATTTGTAAAACATTGTATCTTGACCACTACAATTCCGCTTGACAAAGGCACTTGACAGCCAGATAAAATCTGTTGTTTCTAATGAAAACTGAGGACACATTGTCTTCCTCATCCTTTCATAGAATCCACTTCACTTAGTCGGTGTCTCGTGTGATTTTATCTGGGTTTATGAGAGCTGACTTGATTTTTCTAGATACTCGCATGTGCCTTCATTTGCGACAATTTCCTTTAGATGCAATATTATTGTCCCTGTTTGGAAGGAAAAGCATGTGTCCCCAATGTAAGCCAATCAAATTGTGAATTTCAAACTATTGAGTGTTTGTGAATAATAGATTTTTAGATATAATTGCAAGTTCGCTGATAGTTGATCTAATAGAAGGATGCTCTTTGTTGCTACTGCGGTTAATTATTTTGGGGCAATTTGCCACGTAGATTCATACTGTGTAATTCCTTTGTTGGCATATATTTTGTTATTCGTGTTGTTATAATGAAAATTAAATTTAATATTTGAATGATATGGTAACTTCATTATCGTAATATAACTAAATATTTATAAAATTGACGGTAGAAATTGCTAACATAAATCGTAAATATCTATTTGTTAGAACGCCATAAGTTGTCATTCGATTTATTTAAATTGGTCACGTAATAGATAGCAGCCCTTGAGCAACTCTCAGCCGATACTGAAAGTGGCTGTGAACGATTCAGATATTGGCTAGCAAAGAGGTAACATATTTAATTTAGGATTTCCCAACAAAAACTTAATTATCGTATTTACCGTTACGCGCATGTCAAGCAACTGTGAATTCACCATCATAAGAAATTAAAGTAACTGTTACCAATGTGCAATATTTACTGTTAACTGCTGTATTTACAAAATAACGAAGAAACGTTTTAACTGGTGTTCGTGTTTGGACTCTTACGAAATTAATCATATAAGGTGTCGGTCGACAGCAGAAAACACCAGACGTACAATAAAAATATTTTTAAATAACGCGGTACCATACGAAGAAAAAGAACCGGGTTATCGTTATGATGAGCGGATAACAAGGGTTGTCCCAAGATCAGAGTCCCTGATGACATGATCCTGGGACTCAAACCATCACCTACAATCTCGTATTCCCTTCCCTAATAACAGGACATCTTGGGGCTCAAACCACCAACTGACAGTGCCTGGTGACAGGACATCCTTGGACTCATAATTCCCATCTATAACGGCAAGGGCAAGGACAAAACCGACCCAGTAAGTGACCGCCCTGTTTCCCTTATTCCAGCCGTTTCAAAATTGTTCGAAAAGGTTATCTTAAACAGAGTCAATAGGTTTCTACAAACTGACGAGGTCAACTTCCCGAACTCACAACAGCAAGGATTCCAGTCAAATCTTAGTTGTCTTACCACAGCATTCGCTTTACAGGATACCGTACTCTATCACGTAGAACGTCCGACGTCTACGTGGCTAGTTCCGACTAAAAGGCTGCTTTTGACACAATAAGATTTCGTGCACTTAAAGATTTCTTAAACTCAGACGCCTTGGCTTTATAATAACTTAAAGGCCTTTTTTCAAACTAACGGGCTTACGTCGGATGCTTTTGCCGTGAGCCGTAGTGTACGCAAGGGTGGCGTGATGTCATGTCAACGTTCCTGTATCTAGTGTACGTCAATGACCTTCTAAATGACGTTGAACTAAGTGTTTATGGTTGTCAGGTTTTGTCGGTCGAAATGGGTAATCCAACTTTGGCAGATGACATCTCATTGATTGCCCGTACACCCTTCCTTCTACAAGAGATGATAAACTGTGTTCATCATTATTGTCAAGAGTAGAATGTTGCTATTAACGTCAGCAAACCAAGTGTAACTGTGTTTACCAAGAAACGCAGACAACCTGTTGTACATGTAAGATATGGCGATCGCACTCTCAGTCAGATTGGTTCATCTTGGTATTCTTTACTCGTTTAATATGAAAAACAAAGATAGGATTTCTCAACGCCTCCAGAAGGCCAACAATGTTCTATTTCATGCACAGGGGGTTAACCCACTTGTTTCAGTCGGTTTGTACTTAAAGATTGTCGTTCCATATGTCCTATATGATTCGGAGCTTACAACCTCTAACCTCTCAGTCATATCACGAGTCCAACATTACACTGTAAAATGCATCCAAGGTTTACCGACATGAACCCGTTCCGACATGGCAGAGACTATGGTCGGATTAAACCGACTCCAATCCCAAATGGAAACCCGCAAACTTATGGTCCTCCACAAGAATTTCTTTTTCCTCGGGATCTGTGACAAGTGATATATTTACTCGAACAAGATCATGTTTCTTAATGACAAAAGCCTTGTAACTTGGTGATTCATCCCTGATATTTGTCAACTTTTATCAAGATATCGCTTACGGTGCATGCTATTATCAACAACATTCTACTTCCATCACCCCGTCTGTGTAGTAAAGGTGAAAGAACAACTATTGTAAAGCGCGCCATTCGAGGTAGTGAATATGGACTTTGGGACAAAAGACTGTCATCAGATCCAGACTTCTTGTTCTATCGTAACCTGCAACTATGTATTAGCCCTGCATTAGTGTATAAGATTTCGAACAACAGCTCGTTCAGAAACAACATGAGCACAATTGCGCGCTTATAGTACTGACGAGTCGTTCTGGAGAACTTCGGGTGTGAATACTGCAAGATGGTGTCTCAAGAAGAACTTGTGCACGTTACTTGTGAATGCTTAAAAACCAAGGCACCCCGGTTCCACTCTATGAACTGTGTTCCCTTAATCATACAGCAAGATGAGTTTGACGTGCAACATGAATTTGACAGCTTGACTCTAAGACTAATTCGCGATCCATTAGAACCAACATTTCACACCGAAACAGAGTTGCAACGTTTTCGAGTGTCGTATTCATACATTGTCAGGTGTCTTCAAACCTTTTTCAGTGATTTTTTTTTATAAATACCTGATGTGATTATCAGTGGCTTTAGAAACTATTGAAAGTGTTGACGGTTGAAGTATAATTCAGTTTTTTTGGCCATATTTCTATTAAAATTTGGTTTGAAATGAACTGCGAGCTAAGGAAGCAAAAATATATAGAAAATTTAGCATTTGAGGCAAAACAAATCATAGGTCCGCGGCCGTTAGGGGGGCGCCGGGTACGCGCTCCTTCCTGGATCCGCTAGTGGATCTAACACAAAATGTTTTATTATCTAATTCAGACGGGATTTGACCTTAGGGGGCGTGAACTTGCTGGAATAACACTCTTATCATTATCCACAACAAGACCAAGACCAGCAGCTGCGATATATTGTGCAATTCTTATTTACACCGACGTTCCATTTGTAACTTTCTAGTGGACCTAGTTTATGGACTGTCTGGCATTTTAATCCCCAACAGGGC
>Ga0224511_10004282_pt1 | contig 10721 bp, 10 predicted proteins | sample SF_May12_sed_USG_2_FD_169988 | JGI IMG/M metagenome (GOLD analysis project Ga0224511, IMG submission 169988) | Sediment microbial communities from San Francisco Bay, California, United States - SF_May12_sed_USGS_8_1 | ecosystem: Environmental > Aquatic > Marine > Sediment | place: USA... | reverse complement strand
ATTCGTGAATAGCAAATAGGCTGTATTTATCACTCAGTGTGGTTTACCTGTTAGGTCCAGGTTGGTTTGATGTCACCGACGGCGACAAAAGCATTGGTTTAGTCGTTTGAAAAGAGACTTTCACATTAGTATTTCGTTAGCAACGAATGATGCCAGTTCGCCATATTGAGAGCAACGGAAATGCATTCGGAATTACGATGCCCCGAAACGCCAATTGCCAAATTGAATTTATAATAATGCTGAACAAATTTCTTAAATCTAAACTGTATGAAAAGACAAAACGATCACTAAATGAACCGAAAACTATTCGTGTAGTGCCACGTGAGGCAATCATCGTTGAATATGGTGTTTCCGCCGGCGTGAACCCCTCCTTCTTGCATCTTGCAAAGATATATTCTTTGCATCTTGTCCAGGGTTCTGATAATCGTCACCAGAGAGGTTGACCTATGCCAGCTGAGTAGCAAGTGCCTTGCTGAAGTAGTGATTTGTGCAAATGTCTTCCCCGGCTAGCAAGCGTGCGAGAAGATCGACACCAGACGAAAGCAGTATCAAGAATGCGGTGTACTTCCCCGGTGAGTTACGCCGACTGAGTTGGTTAACTTAGCGTGTAACTGTAACTGCAACTGTAAGTTGTAGTTGTAGACTTACAAGCTCAGTTTTGAGTTTACTGTTTAGGTTTTCAATTGCACGAGTACAACTACAACTACAAGTACAAGTAAGCCAGTTGCACACTACACTCACACTGCTCACATCAACCAAACAGACTCCGGCTAAATTTGAATGAGTGATTCTGATTCTATTAAATTTTGAATCTGAACTAGTATAAACTACATACTTACTAAGTTACTACACTAGTACACTTAGCTTAATTTTTTTATCAGGGTCGGCTGCTCTTTCTCACACAATAAATAATAAATAAATAAATTAATATTCTCACAGTTAGATCTTGCTTTTAGTAATACCGTTTAACTTAAGTGGTGATAGAAGAAGCGTCGCTAAATTATACCATCATCATTCATGGAAACGGTGATGGACAGAGACTAATTGGCAGAATAAAAAAGTGTTCCTCTCTGATATGAAAAAACATTCCCCCTGAGGTGCTTGCACGGGGTACACAGTTTCAGAGGAACTGGGGTACAAGGTACGGGGTACATAGTTTCTCACTACCCAAAAAACATTCTCTCTCGAGGTGCTTGCAGCTTACTAAGTTACTAGCATAACATAAATGAGTTTATTTTTTAGATGTGGACAAGATACCTTACAAGCCCAATGCAGCTGCTGGTGAGACGATGGTATTTAAGCATTACAACGCTAAGGAGGTGAGAGCATGAGCTGCTGTAGTCTGTCGCTTGCATAAAGGATTTGTCCACCCTTGGCATTGAATACAGGAACAACAATCCTGCTGGATATTGGGGGCTAGCTGGCAATAAGCAACTTTCTTGTTCAGAATGTCACCTTGTGCATGATTTCATCTACTCAGCAATCTTTAGGTCAATTTTAGGTAGGGGAATTGTCTCTAATAAAGGCATTAGGTGCCTGTTGTGACAGATTTTCATAATTTCAGTAACGTTGACAGACTTTATAGACACTTGGCTAGGTTTCATTGAAGCTCTGAAGCTTTGAATTCATGCAACAAGCAGCTTGCAGATTAATGCAAAACAGCTGGGAAAAGAATTTAAGTTCCGATAAATCGTATCGGTACCCAATTTTGAATTTTGGAATTTGAATTTTCAAGAATGAACAACCGATCCACATTCCTCTATGTGCAGAGGAACACTTATTGGTCATTGACTGGTAAAAAATATTAGCAGCTTTAGATCCACCAGTTGATGATCCCCGCGAAATTACTCTTGTCAGTAAAATTTGGCTTTGTGATGATGTAATGACTTTCTCCTCTCTGATCTAGCTGATCAATGGAAAGACGATGGCAGAGTGGTGTAGATTTTCTGTCTGTTATTGGCATACCTTCAGAGGCACAGGTAAATTTACGGTTATTACCAACACAACACTTTGAGAAAGCAGAGCTTGTTGGTAATTGTCAGTCATATTTCAGACAACTACTACTAAAGGCAATCATCGATAATGTGATGGGCTCCAATGGCAGCCATTGCAACTGAGCCAATTTTATTTTCGAGCCCAGTTACCTTCTTCGTTTGCTAGACCTTACCCCAATTCTGATAAAAAATGTTATGAGGATGAAGAAGTGTGGTTTCTAAATATTAGAGTAGCGAATCGTCCCTGATTAAATTGACCGCAATGCGGTTTTCACGGCTCTCGTAGGTCATTGACCTTGCCGGTCATTGGCTGGCTTTCAAAGTCATTGATTTGGTTTCAAGGGTAGTGTGATGTTTATCTTTTTGCAGGTGCCGATCCGTTTGGTTTTCCCACGATCAGCCGATCCTGGGATGATGGCAGCGATACCATGCTTAATGCTAAACGGCGAATGTATGCGGCTTTTGAATTTATGAGCAAACTCGGTGTGAAGTTCTGGGCCTTCCATGACAGGTTAGCTGGCTGTTCTGAAGCTGTGTACTCCAAACACATGTCTGAAGTGATTTTCTACAAAAGACTTTTGAACTTGAGAACAGAGAATTTCTCAAGCTTGTTTCTGGTCTTCTATGCAAAACTGTATAAAAGTGATAACTGCAAATGTACGTCGAAGCTAAGAAAGCAATCTAAGCATTCCGTGACAATAAATAGCTGCCCATGTTGGTACCACATACATACGCCGAGAGTTTACAGCCACATCTCACTGTTTACCTCAGGTGGCTCTTATTACCTCAGGTGGCATATCGGAGCTCTTATTTTATAGAGATATCGCTCCTGAAGGGACCACACTTGAGGAGACAAATGCTAACCTGGATGAGATCACTGATCTAGCTGCCAGCTTAATGAAGCAATATGACATCAAACTGCTGTGGAATACGTGCAATCTTTTTGCTCATCCCCGGTAAGGCTTTTCTTATATTTGATTGGGTCGATCCATTAAATTGTTCAAGTCTATTTTGGCGAGGGCTGTCATTATCTTTCTGCGAACGGTTGTATTTAGTAATAAGCAACGAGTGCATAAAATCTGGATCCACATAGTTGGACAAGTCCCCTAGAACATATATAGAGGAAGGCCTCCCACTACAGAGTCTTTTCAATGAGGTTTTAATGCCCATTTTTCACAGTTGAGACACCGGGAGAGCCAAGCTGCTATGCCATTCAGTTGACCCTTGCTGTATATTTGCAGGTACATGAACGGAGCAATCACAAATCCCGATGCCAATGTAGTTGCCTACGCCGCGGCTCAAGTGAAAAAGGGCCTGGAAATCGGCAAGAAGCTCGGAGCAGAGAACTTCGGTGATTTTTCTTTTCTCTTTTAATACCCACTGTGTGTTTATTTTATGACCAATATAACCTCTACTGACCATACAGTAACATATCATACGGTTTAAGAGGTCCATGATAAATCAATTTAAATGAATTTCAATTTGAAAAAAAAAGAACAAAATGTTTAGTCGCTAGGTGGGATACGTTAGTTCATTTTTAAACCTATGGTGACTTGTATGAATCATGTAAAAATTGTATGGTATGTTCTCATAGTGGCTTATCTTTGGGAGTTGTCCTCCCTTCAGATATGCAACATATTTAGTACCATAACGGACAGCTTACACCTAAGCCTTTAGTTGTATGTAGTACATCCTGAAGTTTTTGCTTTGTGTGTTTAGTTTTCTGGGGCGGACGAGAAGGCTATAACTGTCTGGTAAACACAGACGTAAAGAAGGAGCTGGACCACATGGCTGCCTTCTTCAAAATGGTCATCAGTGAGTATGTTATGTAAATCAACACGAAAATTATAAAAGCTACTGTCTCTGTATGTAGTGGGATGGGCGAATGTAGCTGAGCAGTTGGATCGTGACCAGACGTCACTTGTTCAATGCCAGAAGGAGTGCGCTTGTTGACGCAAGTAGCACCTCCTCACCTAATTTACATGTATAATATATTATTTAATACCATAGAATACCAAGTTCAATCTGATTGTGTACTAAAACAAGCATCCAAGCCCAGTCTCCTGCACGCTAGGCATTATATACGCGCGCTCATGTTTGCATTTATTTGGGAGCTCTATCTCTGGAGTCGTTGGCTCTAACATTGACTTCTGTTACAGAATATAAGGAGGAGATTGGCTTTAAGGCCCAGCTCCTGATCGAACCAAAGGCGAAGGAGCCAACCAGGCATCAGTATGATTATGGTAAGCTTGCAGCATAAAGTTGTTCCTTTCTGTCATGGGGGAGATAACCCCATAGGTTTGAGTCATGTCCCCTCCGTTTTCACTAGTGCTATCTGTTATCTTTTGTTCCTGTGTTCGACACTGCTGTCTAATCTATGATAGATGTTAGCATAACTTTACTAAATCTATAAATACCCCCATCCCCCTCCATTATTTTGTGTGTTTTAACAAGCATCTTGAAGGTGTTGTGTTCTGTACACCACGCACGTGTTTTTGTGTGTTGCACCTTGAATATCTTTGTTTTCCTAGATGCTATGACTGTTATTGCTTTTCTCCGAACGTATGGCCTTCAGGATCACTTCAAGGTAATCATCCCTAGCCATAATTTCTATCTGCTAGAATCCTCGCTTGTCACTTGTTAATAAGATATACCGTAGGTTGCCGGCTGTATCTTGCATGACAATTGTGCTATGATCGCTCTGATCACCCCTCGAAGCTAACAAAAACGATCAAAGTTTGGGGTAGCTAAAAGGGTTTCTGTCTACTGGGGTGCTGAATTTCACTGGATTCAAAAGCCTTGCGGTTCCCTTCACTGGCGTCATGATAACGGCAAGTTGTCGAAAACTACTAGGGTCTGTAGAGCGAAACTTAATGTAGGTTGCAGGCTATATGTTTGCATGACTAATGCGCTCTGATTGGTAGATAAATGTGGAGCCAAACCACACTACTCTAGCTGGCCATTGCTATGAGCATGATATCGTCTTCGCGTCAGCGTGAGTATGACCGCTAACTGTAAAGCTGCAACAACTCAAAATTAGGTTAGCTGAATAATTTTGGACGTTGGCATGAGGGTTGGGAATGCTGGTGTGAGGGCAGGGGAGCAAAGCTTAGCCTACAGTAACAGGTCTTCTTAGTACTTGACGGTTTTATTTCCTGTGTAGGGCCCTGGGGTTTGCTCCCGAGTTGCCAGAGAGACGAGACATGGTTGGTGCTCGAGATCCCCTTCCTGTTATCGCTATTGATTTTTCTGGGATTTGAACCCTCGAGCTGCTATGCACCGGGAGTGCATTCTTCCCTTCATCCATCTACCTGCAATTAGTTTGAATCCTATCATCATGTGGAATTGCAATCATCACACTCACTGCGTTGAGTTAGTTTTTAGTTCTACTCGGGCGCTTGGCGCTTAACGGACCTCCTAAGCCTGAGGCTTGTTGTAGCGGTAGGAACTAGGAATTATGCAAGGTGCTCATTCTCATAGTGGATGCTCAGCATGATCAGTGCTGGTTTCAACCGGCCGTGCTTTTGACCCGAGCTTTTGGCTCGGGCCAGCCGTGCTTTTGGCTCAGCCTAAAATCAAAGGCTCGGCGGAAGTGCGGAGCCTTTGATTTTAGGCCGAGCAAAAAGGACGGCTGGCCCGAGCCAAAAGCTCGGGTCAAAAGCACGGCCGGTTGAAACCAGCATGGAACTTGAACTCGGGATCTTTCAATCTTGAGCCAAGCGCTGTACACATTGAGCTATCCCATTATGTTAGATGACTACGATATCGCGCTGCATTCTGCTGTAGATATGGAATGTTGGGATCGATTGACTCCAACACTGGCTCGCCTGACATGGGATGGGACACTGACCAATTCCCGATGAACATCAAGGACACAACCACGGTGATGGCTGTAAGTTGGACAGAGGCCGCATGCTGTCATGTGTCACATGCTTTGCATACGCGATGTCATAATAGGAACCCATCGCTTTATGTCAGAAAATTATTCATCTGGCGCGATCGCTTTAATGCCTCGGTGTTTGACAATTCCATCGGCTTGTTCTGTAAAACTAGAGACTTGTGTTTTCATGTTAGGAAATTGGAAGATCCAAAAAGATTATTCAAACAATGTGAGAAATTACGAATATTAGGCCTTGAACCCAAAATCTTCAAAGATTGTAAACAGATTAAGCCATTCTTTTATTGAGTTGTGTAGTTTTTGCAAGGTAGTCTGTGAATCGCTCATTTCTTGTTTGTGCATGAAAATTTCTCATTGTAGACTGTTCTAGACCAGGGTGGTTTAGCTCCTGGTGGGCTTAACTTTGACGCTAAAGTAAGAAGAGAATCCACAGAGGTGCTGGATATGTTTATCGCTCACATTGGTAAGAATCGAGCGGGCTCTATAGAAAAATGGCTATTATATTATATGATTACCAGCCATGCCAGCATCGCCTATCGCAAGCGACTACCCCCTCAACGAGCTGTGGGCACCATTGGCAGTGTATGGCAAGAGAGCACCCCTTCGAAGGAAGCTACGGGGCCAGCGCAAAATAGCACGCCGGAAATGCCAAACGGTGCAGCGCGGCCTTAGCTTGAGCCCGCGGGCTTTAGGCAATTGGCTCTAGTCCTTGACCCCTAACTCAGACTGTTGTTACCACCGGCTGTCAGTCTCAACGGTACAGCTATCAACGACCTCTGGCGGAGAAGGCCGCTGGCTGAATTTGTAAATTCAGCGCTCACGAAGAATTTTTTACGCGAACATCGCAACAACCGCTGACTGGCTCACACCGGTGTCGGACCTACTTCGAGCAAGCAGGCACTAACGGCACACCAACTTAATGCCGCGATGCGTGGGATCTATCCACTCTCGTGCCGCCCCGAGTGTAGCGTAATCCATTTTCCCAGCCACTCCGTACATCGGACATTGGGGCACGCGCCGCTGTAGCCAGGTACGTCTGCGAAAGGCTTAGCATTGGCTGGTATTGGCACCCCTGTTGAACTGAACCTCTTCTCAGAAACCAACTACGTTACGTTTCCTTTGAAGGGGTGATAATACCGGAACCTGATCTGTTTCCTCCATGATGTGTATGGAGCTATAAACAAATGTGTTCTAACTAACAAGAGTAAATTAAATTCAGACTCTGCTCGCCAAATCAAACATGCCAAAACCCGGGCTTTGGATTACTGAAAGATCTGTTCATCAACTCAAATACTGCTTTCTCGTCTCAAGTTTAGTCGTATAGCGTACGAACATGTGAGGATCAATCACCCTTATAAATAACGAGAATCTATAGAGGTTTACTTAATGATCATTTTTTCTCTAGATTAAGAGGTTATACATACATGGTTTAATTAATCGCCATATGTTGTCTCTTCTTTAGGGGCTATGGATGCTTTCGCGCGTGGACTGAAAAATGCCGCTCGTATGCAGCAAGAGGCGGTCATGTCCCGTATGAAGAGTGATCGCTATAAGTCATTCAACTCTGGTATCGGTGAGAAAATCGAGGCGGGCAAGACTAGTCTGCGAGAGCTTGAGGTGAGAACTGATGTGAGGGAAAGGCTCACCATGGTTTAGTGATTAGAATAGACGACTTGCTTGCAGTGAGTCATTGTTTAAAATGTAAAATGTAAGGCAGAGCCTGTTGTTGGGAGCTGAGGAGACGCTGTAGAGGGGAAATGCTAATCACCCAGTGGCCAGCGTTCCGCTGCCGAGATATACTTCAGGAGTCCGCTTCGTACCCCACCCAAGATTTTAAGCACTGCTTACGAGTCACATCTTATGTGTGTTTTGTATTTTTTATACAGCAGGCTATGTTATTGCTGTGATTTTAAGTATAGTCTCCTCATGCATTTGCGGTGTGTGTTTATTTCTAACAGGAGTACACAATGAAGGTAGGAGAACCAGAACAGAAGTCTGCAAAACAAGAACACTTCGAGGGTGTCTTCAATTTCTACGTCTAAACCACAACAACCTCTATCAATCAGCAAAACAAGAACATTTCGAGGGTGTCTTCAACTTCTACGTCTAAACCACAACAACTTCTATCAATGAATCGCGATAGTTTTAGGTTGCGATTGTGAACAGGTAGTGGGTGATGTCATCTTAATACCGGTGCAGGGATTAGCATGAGGAGAGCTTAGGGTTGTCATTATTTAGAATAACATAGATTTTCTATGTTTTTGCTGAAGAATAACTAATTCGCAAGTAAGAATAAAATTATGGTAACCAGAATCTCATAGTTTTTATACTAACTGCTAGCCATGCAACATTCATGAAGAGATAGATGTCTAATTCAATTCCACAATATTAAATTATACTTGGCAGACGTTTTTTCCATGCAATCTGTAGTTTAATCAGAAGAAGGTATTGTCTGCTTAAACTACAGATTGTATGCCTACAGAAATAGTGACTGCATTTTTTATCTGTTTCTGAATGTTCAACATCTTGTAAAGCTACACAGGATACACTCCCAATATCTCCATAGCGACGACACTACACCCTATAGCGCCACTTGACGATTCATAGAATTAAGCCACTTTTATGGAGGAGAGACGAGTTTTCAGGCATCGGGCATTATTTGCGTTTCAAGGAGACCCCAGGGACTTAAAAAAGGGCAACTATTGGCCGACCTAAATAAAAAAGAAGAGAATAAAGTGAGGGAATCTAAAGGTAGTCAAACGTCTTAATTATTTTAGCAAATATAGCGAATAACCATCAAGAGTCACTTTACCAACCAAGAGAATCGATAATATGGATCACTCACTACGTCATAAATCTTATCGTTTACTCATTGCCATTTAATACGGCTAACAGCTACTGCAGTTTTGACACAAGGTGCAAAGATGAGGTTTAAATAGATTTTGAGATAGAATCTCGCTAGGGGGTATAGTTTCGGGCGCCAGAGTTTTTTGTTAGAGCCTTTAAAAGACGGCTTTTATTCTAGACCCCTTGTTTTCGGCGGCGTTTTCAGCCAACTCGCCGGAAACCATGCTCCTGTAAAAGGGGCTTTAAGCTCTCGTCATCATAAACCCGTAATAGTAAGTATAGTAAGTATAGTGATGATGAGGATTGTTCGTATAATGTATTGGCATAGTTCTAACTTGGGTATAAAAACTAAAAACTTGTGTGTTTACATGATCCTATGCAAAAAAAGTGAAATCCTATGCGTTCAACATTGAACAACAATATGAAACACTCTGAAAATATAAGTGAGGCAAGATGGCCAGCCCTAGAGAGATAATCTAAGGAAAATTCTGCACTGGGTAAACATATGGACTAACTCATAGATATGAAAGTCGAAGCTGCCTGGCGGGATGCCTGTACAGAAATTAATGATCTTCTGGTTGAAATTGGCATGTTCCACGCTATTTTCCACTGGTACACAGGGTGAAAACCTTGAAACCATAAAATATCACACTATTTACACTAACATCATTTATGCACCACATCATGTAACACAACAGTAAACTGGTCACACATCTTTACTGCTGATTGACATAATTTATTGTACTAGAGCCTGGTGTTTAATCACAGTTTAGTCTTTTAAAGGTTTTAGTTTACAGTAATATCATGCTTGCGCCACACCACGTAATGCGTCTGGAGGCTGCAGGCGTACCGTCACTAATGATTGCCTGGTGTTTAATCACAGTATAATTTTCTAAAGGTTCCAGTTATGCCACCCACAGGATCGGCTGAGTTACTGGTATCTCTCACTGTGGATATCTCTTTAATACCATATTTTTCTCGAGCAATAAATTCTTCCTCACAGCTCTCCATATACGCCGCCCATTCCTATAAAACACAAGAGTCCTTTTTATTGGGATAGCTCAGTGAGAGTACTGGACATGTAACTGTGATGACCTGGCCCCCAACATCGATCACGGCGGTCTCCCGCCGCGAGTATGAACTCCTTACTTTAATCCTAGCTCCAAACAAAGCCTCACTCACCATGAGATAGAGCGTGGATACTGACCCCCTTGTGGTGTTCCATGCTAAGCTGTAACTGGTGAAAGGACAGGTATGTTACCCAGCACTTTCACCATAACAGTGAAGATGTAATACAAGAAAAACAGCTGAGTCCTAGGTTATAGTTTGTCCTGGTGAGCTCTGACCAATTGAGTTAAGCACCACTATAGGAGCACAGATTGAATACAAACTAGAATTAATCTTATGATGCATCCAAGGCATGACTTTCAGTTAGATGCAATACTAGAAGATGAAACAGTTGGGATGGCAGTAATGATAGTAAAGAATAGCTAGGAAATTCGCCTTGTGTTTATCTGCTATTGGGCAGTGTTTTATACTGAATGAAATACATACATAAACCAGTGACATGTCACTGAGTATAATGATACCACAAAAAGGTCAGATGCACATCAAACAACAGTTAGATTTGGGTGACTTCTGTTGCTACAATTCCTCAATTTTTCACTGAGTTTGGCAAAAATCTATAGCACAAATAATACATGGTGCCATGGAGAAGAAAAGATAATCCTATGAATGGTGCATACCTCGATATGTTTCTCCAAGTCTAATGTTCCTCCTAGGCATTCTGGGATATTACTCATTTCTTCTCCAGATTCCTTCAGGTAATCGGGTGTGTGATGAAAATTGACCTGCAAAAGTGATTCACGCATGTTGAAAACACGAGACACTATTGATAAAGTTAGGTTATATTTCTCAATTATCACAATGACTCATGAGCTCCAATTGGCTGATTATCTTTCCATTAGTTGACTGCAATTGAC
>Ga0224511_10004281_pt1 | contig 10722 bp, 3 predicted proteins | sample SF_May12_sed_USG_2_FD_169988 | JGI IMG/M metagenome (GOLD analysis project Ga0224511, IMG submission 169988) | Sediment microbial communities from San Francisco Bay, California, United States - SF_May12_sed_USGS_8_1 | ecosystem: Environmental > Aquatic > Marine > Sediment | place: USA... | reverse complement strand
GGATATCTCGTGTCGTCCTTGTGAGACAGTAATCTGTGAATCAAGGTAGTTTTTCCAACCGCACTGCGTCCAACTACAGCGAGATTCACTTGACCAGCGTTCGCCATCTTCTTTCCCTTCACTATTACACTTTAAGCTTTTAATACGTTTAACTAGTCAGTAGTATATACTTATACGGAGGTTTTAGCACATCATCTATAAATCTACGCTAGTAAACCTGATCTATTACCTCAAAATATCAAATAAATTATTTAGGGTTTTCCTACTCAAAACGAAAGTAGATTTCTCGATAACCAATACAAATTATTAATACACATATGACTCAGATTATGCAAGCTTACACCTGTAATAGTCTAATAAAGTATCTAAAAGATTTGCTGTAACTAATAAAGGAACGAAACGTTGCTACTAAATCCAAATTCGTGGTTATACAAAAAACGTAAATAATAACATTAAACAAATGTCCTGATTTAATACCAATAAATGGTATATCAATTAAAAATGTACACCTGAAAATAAAAAGCAATATGGAGAGTCAAATTTTCTTTCATTGAAAATCAATCGACCCAACGCATTATTTAACTTCTTACATTCTGAAGGAAGTTTTGTAAAATACGGAACGTTAAAGTCACCAGAGCACGGTTTGGGCATTAACATGGGAAAATCTAAACTATCCCTTAAAGTCTAAATAACTGCGTAATAGAGCATAAACACTAGGTACCATGGGCTTGTTTTGAAGAATAATGTGCACAAACCAGGACATTTCCAATATTCCATTCATTATGAGGGGAACTCATTTTCTTGTCCATGGACACAAAAAGGATTTAGCTCCTATTACATGCATTTTTCATCTTTTAAAATATGTAGTCAATTTTTTTTTAGTGTCAGCAATTTTACATCACATTTCTTTGCAAGCTCTTAACAAAATCATATTTTAAGATGAGTACTTTTCAAGCCAATTTTTTGTGCTCTAGCTCCTTTAAACTTTGAAATTTTAATCTAACCAGCGGGGAACTCAGATATCAGCGTATATAGGGCATCATTTGTATCACTGTAAAGGCCGATCGTAGATTATATAGTTATTAGCATTTTTTTTAAATATGTGCATTCGTTGTAAAGGATACAGAGTAATAAAAAATTATTATACCTTACGTGATTTATTTACTATATAGTCTAATGTGATGTCAGAGGGCAATAATTTTAACTGTCCTATGGCGATGTCACCCTCGCGTGCGCAATGTCACCCTCACGTGCGCAATGTCATCCTCGCGTGCGCAATGTCATCCTCGCGTGCGCAATGTCACCCTCGCGTGATTTTTTCTTATTTGATGTATTGTGACGTTAGAAAGCAATAATTTGTTATGTATTATGTTGACCCCGTTCTTTCTAAAGTCGCGTATTCTTTTATAAGATCATAAAAAGTAATCATTGCAAATGACCGAAGAACACACATTCCGCGATGATCCTTCGAAGTCCCTTATATGCAAACAAACGTTATAAATTATGTTTTGCACTTAATACCATGTACACATGTACATTTGTACAATGCATTTTCAGCGTCTTGTAATAGCAGGCGGTTTCCTTTCTAGGCGGGCTGTTGCATATGCAAGGAGACACCCATGACAATCTCCTTCCGGCGAGGGAGACGGTTCCTGTCATACCAGGAATGGGTTCAGATATATCCGTTGAGACGGTTTTCCAATAATGGCCACACTTTGTGACTCAAACTTAAAAATTCCTTATTCGTACACGCGAAAGTAAACCAACTCAGATACGTGTCATAAACTAATAATTTTAAACTATTTCGGTCAATTGTTTTAACAGATGATTTTGATTTAAACTAATATATTAAAACACAGTATTATGTGTGGTGTCTAATTTCAATTATATGACATGAAAAAATGTTGAAGTAAAACCATAACATGCCATAGTGCAGGCATGTTATAATCACATAGCAACACAAAGAAAGCAAGTCGATGGTGTCTTTTTGCAATTAATACATGATACAAGTACATTTATCAACACACACTATGTTTATGATCACTTCCGAGAAAGCACAGTATCGTTGTTTAATTTAATGTCTGGAGACAACCTGTTGTTTTCCTATTACCTTCCATTACAACAATCAATTAAAAATGCACACCAGAAAATATAAAGCAATATGGAGAGTCAAAATTTCTTGTATTGAAAATCAATCTAATTCTGATACAAATGCAACCTCGGATACCCAGGGGTAATTCCGCTCTCTCCATCGAGCGGAATCCCCCCTGGGTATCCAAGGATGATACAAATGTATATGCTATAACAACATTGAACAGAACAGTTTAATATGTAACTCTGTCTCCATACTTTTGGTGGGCACTGTATGATCCTTTAAAATCATAATTATTACAAACGAACATGTTTACAGTTTGATTCAGCGTCTAACAGTATCAGCTGCAGGCCGTTTCCTTTCTCGCTGGTATGATGCAAATGAAAGGAGACTCCCATGACAATCTCCTTCCGACACGGAACACAGTTCCTGCCATACCACAGATGAAAATCCTCCCTGATAATGGCCACCATTTGTGACTCAATGTACAGTATTGAAGTATTACTAACGCGCGTACATGCGCACTATCTCAGGTACGTGCCACGAACTGTGCAAACTCTTCACGCAAAATGCCTTCTTAATAGTTATACGTACATGTATGACCATTTCTATGTCATCCTTTGTTACAGTTTGCTAAGTACTGCATTTCTCATAATCATAAATGAAATAATGACAGCAGTAACAGAACGGAAATAGAAATAAAACATAACCACAAAAATGCGCACTTATTATGCTATATAGCACCTACATGTACTTAAGGACAATCATTTTAACTTTAAAGTCATTACCTATTTTTTAGGAAGACTTTGCCGCCTTGTTGTCTCAAACCGCTAACCCACGTCGCAGATGTAAAAATTGAGACTCAAAAAACAGATAAGCTCATTTTGACATTTTCACCACGACACAGTCGCGTCATATTATTTTCTTGGGTGGTTATTTGAAACCCAAAGGGCCGAGCAACAACGTTATCAAATTAACTCGTCCCGATTTTAACTAACAGTGTTAGGGAGATAAAAACAAATGTATTTGTGATGTATATTTTTTATTTTATGAATATAAATAATGTGACATGTCTATGTTGAATCAATAATACATACTAAACATCTTACACAAATACAAAGGTATTATAAGCAAATGACAACATAAATGATAAGCAAGTTAATAAAGTCAAGTTTCAAAAATGGCATAAAAACGAAATGAATTTATGCATTCAAAAACAGCACTATGAACACACCGGATAATTGTATTCTTTTCGTTTAGCATATCACTGTTTGAAGTCTTCTTTAAAATGTACCAGGCTACAAAGAAGACCACATTCTCACACAAAAATATATGAAATAATATAAAAATCAAAATGCATTATTAAATAAAGGTATATTTATATTAACAGAATCCTTCTTGAACACAGAATATTTGATTAAATAAATAATATCAACATTCCAAGACATATGGCAAAGGTCTCTGAACGCCACAAATGATGCTAATGACCATTCTCGCAAGACATAACACTCTTAACTGAGACACCATTTCAATCTACCAGAACTTGACCATCATTAGCAGGACAATGCCCACCAGCAAGGTTGTTGGGGAAATTAGCGACATGATTTAAATGTCTTCTAGAATCAATTGCATTCAAGTGACAGCTCTTGTATCCTGGGAGATATGGAGTGTTTGCATAATTACCATTTATAACTGATTTACTGCAGTATTTGCATAACAGCTGCATAATTAACACATATTGATGAGATTTCATACATAACCTACCACAAAGTATGTGTTATTCAATTAACAGAAGGTTACTTAATGTAAATAGTTGCTTTAGTCTTCACAAATTTTCTGGCCTTGTAAGTTGTTACATTTTAATGTGTACAAAAACGCAAAAACACAAGGGTATTTTGTCCCGGTCTGCAGTTTTTAGCAAAGGGGATTTTGTCCGTGATTTGTTTGACAGATTCTAAGGTTTGACAGTTTTTCAAAGAGTTTCTCAACATAATATAAGGCTGTCCACAAATAGCTGAATATAGCACAAAAAGTTAGCAATGTCTGGGCTAAATGCAGTAATTTTAATATCACACTGTTTGTCTTCTTTTTATGTTACAACCTCAACAATGAATCTGAGTGTCCCTTTCATACCATTTGTGTTTGGTAGAGTACATTCTGTAGAATAGTTTTCTCCAGATTGAATATTCATTGTGGAACATAAAGTACATGTAAATCACTTTCTGATCTTTTCATAGAGAAGAGTCCCTTGCAGAGTTTATCGAGGTTGACAGGGTATTCACTGTAAAATACATCAATTCTTGATCATTTCGTAGAGAAGTGTCCTTCGAAGAGTTTATCGAGGTTGACAGTGGAGTATTCACTGTAAAATACAACAATTCCTGATCATTTTGTAGAGAAGAGTCCTTCGAAGAGTTTATCGAGGTTGACAATGGGGTGTTCACTGTAAAATACATCAATTCCTGATCATTTCGTAGAGAAGAGTCCTTCGAAGAGTTTGTCGAGGTTGACAGTGGAGTATTCACTGCGGCGTATCCAGGGGTCGACAATCCGTCGTAGATGGGTGTACGCCTCTCTCACCTCGGGCTCCTTAGCTAGCGACTGAGCCTTCTCTGTAACAGGCGATGAACGAGTGTCGTACAAGAAGATAATAATGTATAATTATTAGGACAATTTCAAGTAAAATTGTTTTATTCAGGTGATTAGAAATGTTTATAGTCCTGTGAAATCATTTTTATTTGTTGTTTTTCTTAGGTAGGGCAATACACGAATTTAAGATCCCAACAAAATATTGAATCACTTTTGTTATATTGTGTTGAAGTTGACATCCAAGAATTCAAATGTCAACAAACATGTCCATTGTTGTCAAACCACAAAATTTTATGATATCATAGTAATATTATTGAAACAATCTGCTCTATTTTCAAGAAAGCGTTTTATTTAAGTAATTTAAACTGCTTCTGGTAAATTATTTAAATTCTGACAAGTCATAATTTTTATTATTTTTAAACATTAATCGACAAATAAGCCACTTGTCTGAGAGCATAGTTACAGAAGCCTTTATATCATATCAATTGGATTATGTTTATTTTTCTGTCACCATATTTTAAGTGTGCCATGCCATGTCACAGCCATGAACTTGTCGGATAAATATTTGGGCTAGTATAACATTTCTGCATCTTCCGATCGTGTATAAAACACAACAAAAGTGGTTATGAATGTTCAAATGTACAACACGACAGAACTACGTACCCTTCTCCTTGGTGTCGGTCATCTGTGAGACAGCTCGGTCGATATCGAACACGTACTGGTAGAAACACAGCTGGGTATACAGCATACTGTCTGTGTACTGGAATGGCAAATATGGTTTGTGCTTAAGACTTTATTGTGTTCAAGTCAAATGTCCTGATTTTTAACCTTTAACGGACTGTATCAAGGGCCTGGTGCAAAGCTATTATAACTACCTCATCTCATATAATAAGTTACTATAGTTTTGCACTAAACCCTCAATATACATTTTGCATATGCGCCTGCTACTCAAAATAAATCTTTAAAATCGAGTGTGTGCGTGCATGTATTTGTGTTTTTGTCATAAATTAGCACTTACACTTATCTTATGAAAATCATTGCAGAAATGCCTGAAGTTTTAATATAAAATTTGAGAATGATATCAAGATTTACTGTATGATTTAAAATGTTATAACTATATATGCAGAAGTGTAGTCAAACAGTGTAACCTAAATATTACTAGATATCAAAGCAGAAATGTTTTCTTCTTATAAAATATTTGAGACTATGTTAGGGACAAAAATGCAAATCCTACCTATCACAAATCATAAATGTACATTGTATAAATACATGTAATAAAAGTAATTTGCAGAAGGACAGAAAAAAGGTAGTTTGCACAGTACAGGGTTGATGATGATGATGATGATGATGATCTTGATGATGATGATGATTATGATGATGATATTGATGATGATGATGATTATGATGATGATCTTGATGATGATGATGATGATCTTGATGATGATGATGATGATCCTGATGATGATGATGATCTTGATGATGATGATGATGATCTTGATGATGATCTTGTTGTTGATGATGATGATGATGATGATCTTGATGATTATGATGATCTTGATGATGATGATGATGATCTTGATGATGATGATGATGATCTTGATGATTATGATGATGATGATGATCTTGATGATGATGATGATGATGATGATCTTGATGATGATGATGATGATGATCTTGTTGTTGTTGATGATGATGATGATCTTGATGATGATGATGATGATCTTGTTGTTGTTGATGATGATGATGATCTTGATGATGATGATGATGATCTTGTTGTTGTTGATGATGATGACAGTGGTGTTGATAAAGGGGATGGTGTGGATGACAATGGTGATTATTATACATTATATTATTCACAATTTTACCAATTAAACTTGTTTAATTATTATTGTGTAACGATTTTTGTAAATAGTGTACCCTTTTGAAATTGCAATAATTTTTTGTAACCAAACAAAAATGTGCTATTGCGAGTTCCTGCATGGATAAGGAATATGATTGATGGCTGGTGATCGAGGGGATCATAAACACTCCACACAGCTCCTACCTACCTCTAGCTAATCCACGAGAGCTTAATAGAAACATACACAACATTATAATAAAGCCTATACATTAAATACATCAATCAAGTTATGAGAACTGAATAAGATGTGGTGTACGCCCTCTTATCTAAATGATTATTAAACATGGTCATAGAAGTCTTTTATTTTAAAAATTTGTATCAGCCAAAAAGTAATTAAGGAAGCATAGGGCATATTATAAAATTAATGCAAATAATTGATTTATGTCTAAGATACAAAGCCAACATTAAAGTAAGGCCAAACAAAAAAATCTTGTGTTTCGGGCAACGATCTTAAAAACTTAAGGTAGGGTCGGCTCCGATTTTTATTTTTAAGAATTGAAACCTCAATTATAAAGACCCCAACGAAAAAAATATCTATTTCGTAAAAAAATCTAGGGTCGGCCGGTTTCGATAGGTAGGGTCGGGTTGCCCGAAACACAGGATTTTTAGGCCTAAGCCTGTATCTCATCTCTACCTCTGGGTGAAGGAAAGCCCGAGAGCAGGAAGGACAGATGGGATGACCTCTCTGGAACATAAGGGGCAGTTTCCGGGTCCGAGTCCCGCACGCAGAGTCCTCACACTTGAGCCAGCCGGCGTAGTAGCACTGCACGTGACGCCGTATCGCCGTGACGACCTGGTTACCGATAGCGACGTAGTTCTTGCCGACCATTGTGCCGCACTTCTCGTTTTTACATTTCCCCAGTGATGCTTCAATGTAAATATCCTGAAACACATAAAATCATTTCGGAATGTTGGTCTAAACTTAAGTTTTGAGGTTACAGTCAATCAGAATTAGCAAAAGCACCCAATAACTTAATAGAAATATCTAATACAAAGTAGATCTATAACATGCAGACATTTGATAGGTTAGAATTAGACTTCTAACAATTCTTTCAAAAATGAGACAAACAATTGTTTGTGTATCTTTGGCTAAGAGCACATGCAATGCTGACGTAACTCATTTGGTCCACATTTGTTGGACTACATTAGTACATTTTAAGCATTCTGTTGATAAATCCTATCAAGCCTTAATCCACCTACAGCGCCAGTGAAGGGAGCATCTAGGACGACCGGCCGTCCACAGCCCGGGGCCGGACACGACACGGAGAGCCGCTCACAGTCCTTGAACCTCTCTTCCTCGGTGACCTTGACCCCGCCCAGAAGGTCATCCTCTGTTTCACCTGCTGCTGCGGAACTGGACGCATGTCGGTAACCACTCGGGTCCAAACCTGTATTATATAGAAATATTCCTTTTGAAAATAATTAGAAGACAATATGCTGTCAATGGATTTTTCTACTTTGACCTTAATTAGAAAAGTTTCAAGTGAGGATTAGGAGACAATGTGCCAACAGGTTATCAACAAATAATTTTGGCTTTTCTACAGTGACCATGACCCCTCATAGGTCATCCTTTCTCCTGGAACACAATGGCAGTAGGTTAGGCAGCTGATTTACTCAAGGACATTTTCGCATGACCCAAAACAAAGTATGAAAAAAAATAATTCCGAACAACAACCAACTCCTTTCAATAAATCTGGGTCAACAAAGTGGTAAGCACAGAATGATCAAAGTATGGTCTTACCGAGGCACTCGGCAATGTGAGCAGCGTCGGTTCCCTCGATGGGGTCACACAGCCGGGACACGACTGGGTGGACCTGATGGGCTAGATAGTACTGTACGTCTGGAACATACACGATGAGGAAGAGGGTTATACATGTAGTGTGAAATTGTTTGATTTCGTGGTGTCTAAATTTCGTGGTTTGACGACGATGGACGTGTCCGTGGACACATAAATTTGTGGATTTCAATCACAAATTTAGTAAGTATTACTACTTACGTGAATATATATTTTGTTGGGTTGTGGATTGTCTTATCCACGAAATACACAAAATTAAATGTCCAATGACTAAAAATGATTTCACATTAGATGGCGGGTTCCTAGGCACCTTGGAAGCAAGGAAATCACTCGTCAATATTGGCTCAAAAGACATCACAAGTCTGGCTTCTTCCTAACTCTTGAAATCCTCCATACTTTAAAAGGTAATGAAAACCCCTTGCCATGGCCGCACAGAAGCATAAAACAAGTAGAAATCATGTGTGTTGCAAAAAAAGAAGAAGCCAAAACTGTAAAGTGAAGAGTTTCGAAGCATTTTCTATAATGATGACTATAACAAGCACTTTTCCAATTTAATTGATAAAATCTGCTAAAAGAAACATTAAACACAAAAAGGATGACACTACTTCGACTACTGAAACATCATCAGTCTACCACCTACCTATCTTGAGGGAGTCGTTCTTGCTTAAAATAAACATTTAACACAAAAGGACATTACTTTGACAACTGAAACCTCATATACGGTATAATATGGTCTGTGGTAAAATACCACCTACCTATCTTGAGGGAGTCATTCTTGGCCAGCTCGTCAGGGTGGTAGGCTCGCTGGGAGGCCGGCAGGCCAGAACCATCCTGAAATATTGAAATTAAAAATATATTTTTGTCTGGATTTGGATGCACTAGATTTGAGAATTTTGGCCTTTCAAATTTATTTACTGCTTATTACAAGGCAACATAATATCGTCAGTCTTGTTAGACTTTGGCCTCTGATTAATTGAATAGTTGCATCGTACAAAAATTTGTAAACAATGGTTTAAGATTTGAGTTTTATATGCTGTATTACATGTTGACTAGCTATTCAGATTCAAAATACTTTCCCACATTCAAATCAATATGAATTTAAGCTGCCAACAAACAGTATGATACCTCACAGAGTATATACATGGACATGCGACTGTATTGAACGTGCTTGTGAAGATGCATCTACTTGATACAGAGGAAGAGTGAGACGGCCAAAGAACTAGTTTTATGGACAATCACACAAGTTTTGAGTTTAAAGTCACAGCCCTTGAATTTGTTCAGAATTTCACTCTAAAATTTAAATCAACCAGTCAGGCTTTTTTTATAAACAATTCTTATCGACTGACCGGCCGTTTACTCGACTCAGCCTTCGAGCTTATAGACTAATTCCAAGACTGACCCCCACAATCATGTTTATCTACGTACCTCACAGACGATGTATGCGACGGTATCGCCTCCCTTGAGCCGCTTGCCTCCCCTGCTGTTTAGACGCATGGCCACTTGCACGTGGGGCAGCGACTTCTTGTCTGGGTAGTCTTCCGGGCTCTTGGTCAGAGCCTAGAAACCAATAGAAAGACGTGTCATAAAACATAAAGACAACGCTTTGCAGAATAAGAGATGATGTTTTACACAGTTGAAAACTCCTCTAATTTGTAATTCCTTTTTTTACTACTGAATCAATACCATTTTCTTCAACAATGATCAAAAGATAATGAAATACACAAATTAGGACAGTTGCAAAAATGTAATTTCCCACCTGTCTCAAAGTGGGTTGTAATATGTGGTATGGGATATTAGGTCATTTTTGTATCACCTTAGTCTGTAAACCGAGTTTCTTGGTTAATCCATACTAATCCCCAGATCTTTGCTATCCATTGACTACCCTCACACGAGTCAGCTGTGAGGGATGACTGAACATGAGACAGTGGGTAGCATAAGGACAAATAAATCTAAGAAAATGGGGTAAGTCCTAAGGAAGCATAGCTTGCGTGGGGAAAATAGCAGCCTCGGTTTTATTGAAGCTGTTCATCAGTGACAATGCGATGCCACAACACTGACCATAGCCATATTCAGTAAAATCTGCTAATAAGGAACTCATTGGGACCATGAAAATATGTTCCTTATAACAAGTTCCTTATGAATGTATGTAGTAAACTAGTTCCTTGGGAAAGATGGGGAATGAAAATTGGTTCCTTATAACCGGAGGTTCCTTATAAGGGGGTTCCTTATAAGGGGGTTCTTTATAACCGGGGGTTCCTTATAACCGAAGGTTCCTTATAAGCGGGTTCCTTATAACCGTTCCTTATAAGCGGGTTCCTTATAACCGGAGGTTCCTTATCAGGAGGT
>Ga0224511_10004280_pt1 | contig 10723 bp, 17 predicted proteins | sample SF_May12_sed_USG_2_FD_169988 | JGI IMG/M metagenome (GOLD analysis project Ga0224511, IMG submission 169988) | Sediment microbial communities from San Francisco Bay, California, United States - SF_May12_sed_USGS_8_1 | ecosystem: Environmental > Aquatic > Marine > Sediment | place: USA... | reverse complement strand
TTGGGAGGAGTACTTTTTCTGTCTATTTCAGGTAAACTGGGCGTGTACGCAATTTTGGCTACATTTTGCAGTTTGTTTAGGTGTGTATCTAAATAAACACAACATTGACAATGACGTTTTGTAAGCTAATCCTGGATCCTTCTGACACACTTCTGTGTGGCTGTTATGCTAATTTGTATCACACACAGTCGTGATTAACCACCTCCTAAATCTACATTATTTCAGCTCCAAGTGTACGCAAATATTCGGTTACTAAAAATCAGCAAATGGGAGATGTGTATTCAACTATTTTTAGATTTAATTCTTAATAAAGACAAATATAAGCTGTCACTGGAGTTTGACGCCATTTTAGGCGGGCTGTCGATAGGTCAATTGCGTACATGCCCAGTATTTTAGCTTTTCTTAAATTAATCTTTCCTTTTCTTAACATTGTTCTCTTATAATATGTTTCTTGCAAAATATTACTTGGATGTTTATTTAGATCTTTTTTGGTTAAAATTCTTTAAGAATCTACAGCTCAGTCGTGTTTGAGCGACATATTTCCAAAAACTCTGGCTTGTTTAGAAATTCCTTGACCTTAATTTCCATTGGTTTAAAATGATGTGTAACCGTACCTCTCGTGCTATGATGGCAGGTGGCCTTTAAGGCCGCGCACGGACGGTTACGAACCCATAGATTTGACCACTGGGTCTGCCTTTGTCTGACTAGTCGTAAATGTAATTCCAATTCCTAAAGACCAAGACAATCCATGACGCTTTAGATTCTACTATTTATTTACTGATATTACATATAAATTCGAGTATCGCTCTTCGAGCCACTATAGTCGGAGTACTTGGAAGATTCGTTAAGTGTAATTATCAGGAACTGTTTACCGGTAATTCTGTTGTTTTGATATAAACATACACTATTGAATTGTTTCTAGAAATATATCGGCAAAGAAACTTCACAATTGTCGGATAATGATACGACTGTCGTTTAATTATATCATACATGCCATTTCCCATAACACAATATCATGACTGTGTTTTTAATTTATTGTCTGTACACTTTTTATGACTAAAAGTTTAAGGGTTTTTATATAAAATTTTCGATACTGATGCACTATAGCTTTATCGTTTAGGAAGACAATTCCGTGGCATAATAATAGCGCAATTATCTGGGTTACGAGGTCAGGAAAATCGCACACCTTATTTCTAGGAAAATAATTATTAAGATGTTAGTACATTAACACAAGGTATTATTTAGCTGCTATAGAATGCGCATGCGAGCAACATTTTGATAATATTTGATTATGATTTTATACTGCACATATGGTTTTATACATTGACATTAGTTCACGACGAAGTGTATTGCTTCGCAAGAATAGCAAACAAATACATGGATTGACCTGAGCAATAAATGTTACCTGCATTTTTATGGACACAGGTTTAAACCTAGAAACTAAATAAAACTACAATTGTTCAAGTGTTAGTATGTGGATTTAAGATATTTTTCCTCCCGCTTCAAGTTCAAAACCTATTTGTATGGTAAAAAAAACGAAAAAAAATCTGGGCCCAACCGCACTAATTTTGTTCCAGTTGTTTCCTCGAGCAATTTTGTTGGGTCAGCCCGCAGTAAATCATTGTTCAGGCGAATATTTACCAGTGTGTATACTAATGGACCAATGTACACTCACATGATTGACTTGTTGTTTTTCTCTGACTTTGTATACGAGTTTTCATTGTGCTCCTTGGCAGTGAAGATGAGAACCATTATAGTCACCTGAAATAAAACATATCTTACAATATAAAAACATTCTTCGTTTTTTGTCTTTAGCAACTTACATATATCACAAACTTATGAGGAACAAAAATGTAACAGAAATTTACTTGTTAAACGCCAACAGGCTTTAAATATTTGGCAAACATGATATCAATTCAAAATCCAAGCTCACGTAAGAGACCAGCTAGTAAATATAAGGAACCAGCCAGTTAATGTAAGGGACCAGCCAGTTAATGTAAGGGACCAGCCAACTAATGTAAGGGACCAGCCAGTTAATGTAAGGTACCAGGCAGTTAATGTAAGGGACCAGCCAGTTAATGTAAGGGACCAGCCAACTAATGTAAGGGACCAGCCAGTTAATGTAAGGGACCAGCCAGTTAATATAAGGGACCAGCCAACTAATGTAAGGGACCAGCCAGTTACTGTAAGGGGCCAGCCAGTTAATGTAAGGGACCAGCCAGTTAATGTAAGGGACCAGCCAGTTATTGTAAGGGGCCAGCCAACTAATGTAAGGGACCAGCCAGTAAATGTTCAAGATCAGCCAGTTAATGTACTGGATCAGCCAGTTAATGTACGGGACCAGCCAGTTAATGTACGGGGTCAGCCAGTTAATGTAAGGGACCAGCCAGTAAATGTTAGCGACCAGACAGTCAGTGTACGGGACCAGCCAGTAATTGTAAGCGACCAGCCAGTTCATGTACGGGACCAGCCAGTTAATGTAAGGGAACAGCCAGCAAATGTAAGGGACCAACCAGGTCATGTACAGGACCAGCCAGTTAATGTACAGGATCAGCCAGTTAATGTACTGGATCAGCCAGTTAATGTACTGGATCAACCAGTTAATGTACGGCACCAGCCAGTGAATGTATGGGGTCAGCCAGTTAATGTACGGGACCAGCCAGTTAATGTACGGGGTCAGCCAGTTAATGTACGGGACCAGCCAACTAATGTAAGGGACCAGACAGTTAATGTACGGGACCATCCAGTAAATGTAAGCGACCAGCCAGTTCATGTACGGGACCAGCCAATTAATGTAAGGGAACAGCCAGCAAATGTAAGGGACCAGCCAGTTAATGTACAGGATCAGCCAGTTAATGTACTGGATCAGCCAGTTAAATTACTGGATCAGCCAGTTAATGTTCGGGACGAGCCAGTTAATGTACGGGGTCAGCCAGTTAATGTACGGGATCAGCCAGTTAATGTATGGGACCAGCCAGTTAATGTACGGGGTCAGCCAGTTCATGTACGGGACCAGCCAGTTAATGTACGGGGTCAGCCAGTTAATGTACCAGATCAGCCAGTGAATGTACGGGGTCAGCCAGTTAATGTACCAGATCAGCCAGTTAATTTACAGGATCAGCCAGTTAATGTACGGGGTCAGCCAGTTGATGTACGGAACTAGCCATTTAATGTACGGGTCAGCCAGTTAATGTACGGAACCAGCCAGTTAATGTACGGAACCAGCCAGTAAATGTATGGGACCAGCCAGGTAATGTACGGGGTCAGCCAGTTAATGTACGGGACCAGCCAGTTAATGTACGGGGTCAGCCAGTTAATGTACGGGGTCAGCCAGTTAATGTACGGGACCAGCCAGTTAATGTACGGAGTCAGCCAGTTAATGTACGGGACCAGTCAGTTAATGTACGGGGTCAGCCAGTTAATGTACGGGACCAGCCAGTTAATGTACGGGACCAGCCAGTTAATGTACGGGGTCAGCCAGTTAATGTACGGGATCGGCCAGTTGATGTACGGGACCAGCCAGTTAATTACGGGGTCTGCCAGTTAATGTACCGGGTAAGCCAGTTAATGTACGGGGTCAGCCAGTTAATGTACGGGGTCAGCCAGTTAATGTATGGGACCAGCCAGTAAATGTACGGGGTCAGCCAGTTAATATATGGTACAAGCCAGTTAATGTATGGGACCAGCCAGTTAATGTACGGAATCAGCCAGTTAATGTATGGGACCAGCCAGTTAATGTATGGGGTCAGCCAGTTAATGTATGGGACCAGCCAGTTAATGTACGGAATCAGTCAGTTAATGTACGGCTCACACGTACCGCTATGATGCCGAGGGCAGGACCCACGAACAGCCAGAGATTGTCCCAGGAAATCCAGCACCTGAAGATGGCGTCAACAGCTGATTATGATACATGATGGCTAGCCTGTATCATAATATCAGCTGAACTTCGCATATAAATGACAATAATGCTCAAACAAATAGCGTACATATTGTTGTTTTTTTGGTAAAATAAGTTTAGATAAAAAAAAAGAAAGACAGCTCCAAGAACTTCCTGACAAGAATAGAGTATATTCGAAAATAATTTAGCTACAACACATTATTATATAAGTGTTTTCTGTTTCAATCCAGTACTAAGTATTACCTCTCCTTCTGTCAAGAACCCACCTTTTGTTAAAACGTAATATAAATAAATAATAAATTGCTTTGTAGTGTAAAAGCTCAAAGGGATGCAACTCACATATCTTTGGCATAGTAGTTGCTTCCCTGGGAGCCAACGAACGAGCCGACCAGTACGGCGGGGATAACTGTTAAACATGTCATAAAACATATATGGTTATGGAGAAACACAAAACAAAGGCCTTATAAGAAAAACGTGTCATATTAATTTATTAAATAATCGTTGTAATATTAGTATAATGTTTATTCACTTTTGTTGCGGGTAGTTGTACAGGTAACAAGAAAGGTGGTTAATATAACTGGGAAGACAAAAGATCGTTTATAAGTACAGGTAATATTCAGGAGCAATGCTAGAGCGACGTACTCCATCCAAGGATGTAGTATCTGAGGAGGGAGCCGCCCTCGCTGTGGTCGTCGTGCGCGTGCGAGGAGTACGTGATGACGATGTACAGGTTGAAGGCCTCGTTCATCAGCCAAGAGAAGTTGGCCAGGAAGAAGTAGTGGAGCAGCACCGCGAAAATCTCACACACAGTCTGTACACACGCCAACACGATGGAAGATTTTGAAAATACCAACATTAAATACCCGCTACATATTATATATGTATGATGTAAATTACAAATACAAAATGGCTGCAATAAAATTTCCAAGTTTGTGTTACTATCATTCAAAGTTTAAATGTAATTCCATAATCATGCGAGTCGCATACGTAAAAGGCTTTACAATTTACATAAACTATTATGTTTATGTACAATTAACAATGGCCAACAAAGCGGCATGTTAGATCACGACATGTTTGAAACGCTGACATTGCGCGTTATGCATACGGTATGTAATTCAGCCCAACAGTGACCAGGAGCCGTACCGGGTAGTCGTATCTGTCGATGCCGATCATGAACACGAGCTGACCCAGCACCACTGACATGCCCAGGTGCTTGTGTAGCGACGCCGTCGCTGACGACGTCCTGCAAGTAGGTGCGTAGTTGATGTCTACAGGTTCAACAAGTCATGAATGGTTGTCTTATTAGAACGCGTTTTTAGGTTTCCAAGGTACGATAAATATACTAGTAGTTTACTACTTTAGAGGGTTTTTTATTTCAAAATATATCAACTACAAGTTAAGTGGTCCGAAAAAGGAGGGGGTGCCTTGCTAGCATAAATGAAGCTTGCCATTCTGTATTCAGTCGTCTTACTTGTAGTACATGTGGAGGAGACACGTGGCTAGGCACAGCGTGGCGGACATTGTACAGCCGATGTAGGAGGCGAAATTCATCAGAATCGGTCGCACCTCGCCCTTGTTCCACTGAAGAAAACATGCTTACTTCTTTTAGTAAGATGTTACGATAATCCTTATAATGGTTTATTTCATATACAATATCAGTGTATGGCCATGTCAGGTGTACTGTAAACATGTTCTGTATAGTGTTGGGCAGTCGCATAATACGTAACTCAAGCTTTCGTTTGAGCCTTAAAAGTATAGAAATTGACACGCAACAGAAACCACTTGCTTCTTACATTATCATTGTACATATCCGTGGTGACGGCGAATATGCCCGTTGTTGCGCATGCGCACACGGCCTCGTTCCCGCGATCCTCCCTCAGCTCACAGCCACTCCGCGTCCATCGCCAGTCCGTGATTCTGGAGAAAGTGGAAACTCGCGTTCAATTTCATTACTTGCCACAATAGCTACACATACTTCATGTATTACATTAAATATTTTACTGTTTCGTTAAATTGTGAGTTTACCTGCAATACAAAACTAACTGTACCACTACACATGTACGTGTGTGTAGCAGTTTATAGTTGTCTGTAACCTAACCGTAATGACGAAGTACACTAATGAAATAGCTTCTTTTGTAACAACGCGGCTATGAGATGACTCACTTTCCCGCCAGAATGGTGCCGTGTTCGAGCCGCACACATTCAGGATTAGAAATGTTTAACGTCTGAAAATAGAAAAAAATATAATTATATTTTTAAAATGAAACTATTACACGATATTTATTCAGTCACAAAATGACATACATGTATTATGATCTATTATCTTAATGAAATTCTGGTTGTGATAATGTCTCAATAATATGAGAGACACGTACATCGAGGTACGGCAGCGTGAAGACGATCGGCGAGGTGAGGTTGCCAGGCACGTGCACGGCACTTCCGGCGTGCAGGAAGAGTGCGATGAGCGGCGTGTTGAGATTGTCCTCGCGCGCCTTCCGCCCCGTGCTGCACGAACAGATGGGTACAGGTACATGGCAGGGAATATCCGAAGATTTTGTTCAACAGAAATAACTAATGTCATAATAATGGCTTTTCAAGCAATGTTGACTACTGAGCACACCTATATCACTTTAGGTTATAAGAACTAATTTAGCTCATTGACCAACAGTGAATACCGGGGAATTTATAAAACGCGTTTGTTGAAATCTTATAGATAAAGTGCCTAGTACCACGAACCACGACTTATCGGTACATTTCCTAGAACTATGAACCACGACTTACGCGCGAAGATCATGGTTAGGCAGCATTTGCGCCATCCCCCGGAAACGCAGCCCAGCCACTTTAATAAACACTGGAAAACACGCACACAAACCAGTCATGGGATAATGCTCCTGTTTATGGGTTGTATTTTTTAAAGAAAAAAAGCTTTACTTCAAAAGTACCATGCAACAATAATCACTTTCAACTCCGTTCTTGCATAAATTTAGGACCGATCTCCAAGTAAACATACACATTTCATAGGATTATGACATTTTAATAACTTTTATTATGTGAGCCATGTTTGGGTGAAAGTAAACCTAGCCCTTTACAGGTACCAAAGTTTCACTGTTTTCTATATTTTTGATATCAGAAAAGCCATGAGCTTTACGATTCGCGTGTTTGTCGCTGCCCCCGTGCTGCAGGTGGCGTACCTGGCAGGTCGGACTCGTTCCTGGAGTCGATGATGGAGGCGGGCATGTCAATGGTGCCGAACTTGGCGCTGATGCCGGCCCGGATGTCCTCCCGCGAGGGGAACCGCACGCCCCGGAACTGCTCCACCCACTGCGCCTGCACACTCACCTCTGAAGGAACGCCGTCCATTCAGTGTTAATGAGTGTGGAGAGTGAACATGTACATGTTGGTAGATTTCATATGGACGGTCGGCTATAAACAGTATACAGCTATTCAAGCAAATTCGGAAAATTTTTTAATCAAAAAAAAGGAAAAACAAAGTATAGTTCTTAAACATAATTGAAGTCAGCCTTCATTTTCACCTGGAACCGTTTGTTTAAATGGGTAATTTGTGTATGTGTATGGTATAATCCTATTAACATCTTGACAAGATGTTAGTACACCGTATGTTGTTCTCATGGGGAAACATCTCACCGATCCTCATCCGGGAGGCGGTGAGGTAGGCATCCTCGAAGCCCACGCGGCCCGGGAGGTTGCCGTCTGTGATCTGATTCTGCAGCAACCGACACACCACGTGCGCAAACGTCTCCATCACCTACACGCACGTGAAATGGGGAAACAATTTGTCTGACCATGCATAACAATAATCTGCCTGTAATTTAATTTAATAATTTGATATAAACATGTAGTTTTGTATACTTTTATACAGTACACATTTTTAAAATGATAATTACCAATGGTTGTACTCATGCAAAAACATGTGGGTTGATGCACCTTAAAAGTTTTCAAAGAAAGGGATATCAAGTATATGGTATACGTACAAGACGCGCCATGAACACGTGTGTTATCTTACTGACCGCCGACTCCGCGCCACTACAGAGAGTCGGCGGTCAGTGAGATAACACGTGCCAACAATTAGCCCAAGATGTGGGGGTAAACCTGTGTCACTACAAATGGTAGAACACGTGTTAACCAGTCGCCTATAACGCGGCAGAGCGCGCCCACCTTGAGTAAGTTGTCGCCCTCGGTGCCGGCCGGCTGTGTGGCGTTCCAGCCCGTCTCGTGCCGCTCATTTAGCAGGTTGTCCACCACGTCACACACGATCTGCTCAACACACAACAACACTGAACATTAACAGAGGACACAATTTTATTTTGTGTAAAATGCGATAGATTGTATAACTTTCAAAATGCTATTGACGATTACAGTCAGTGATTATGTCATTGCTCTACAGTAAAAGTATAAATTTATTGACACGCGCCGTATTGCTTTCTGCCAAAACTAGATTAAACAAACAGCTTTTCTTGTCTATGTTGTCTGATTCGAAAATTATACTAAAATGTCTTACATCTTGGGATCATAATGTTTCAACAACGACCTTGACGTGGCCTGACCTTGATAAACTGCTGCGCCTCGTGGAGCGAGATGAAGATCTGCGAGGCCTTGGCGTAGGTGGCGCCACCGTCCGACCACTGCTGCACCTCTAGCACCACCATCTCCGCCTGCATTAGACGACACGTGGAAAATAGCGGCACGTGCATGGGGTAACACATGGTCAGTGTTGGTATGGTGTGACCAGCAAGCCACCATCAGCCCCGCCTACTAGCGATCTTGCGTGAATGTTCGTAGTGTGTTATAATCTTTTGTTTATTAAAGGTACCATCGCGCGTATAATTGTTCTTTTGCATCACAAGAAAACGTCAACACTATATGTTTTGGCGCATGTGCATCTATAAACATAACGCCGCTGAGGTATAAATCATTAGACTATGTACATAATAATCTTTCCTTCAAACTTAAATTATCTTTTGAATGTCATAAAAAACATATATAAACTGTCCCTAAATCTGCGTCCACGTTTGAAGCCTGTTGCGTACCTGTGTGTTGACGAGCATCTCCAGCATGTCAATGACGGTGGCCACGTCCACGGGGTTGCTGTAGGCGCCGGCCGTCACGTGCGCCACGAGCTCGCGCCCCAGGTCCAGCAGCGTCCCCTCATCAATATAGGTTGCCAGCAGATGCTTCTTGAACTAGCGGTCAGTGGGAGGTGTAAAAATAAAAAAGTCATTTATCCCGCTTATTTCTGTGCAGTGTGCATTTGTAACAATACGCATAAGTATGTTTTTACTTGTACGTGTATACGCTCATCAAAGTACATTGCGGTAGTGTTTTACCAGCTGCAGTTTTAATTTTCTCGTACCTTGTATTTAAGTGTCCGGAGTGTCTCGGAAATGCAGGGGTCGATAACGGCGGTGTCCCACTCGCCTTCGTTCTCTGCCGTCAGGTTGCACGGCCGCGTACCGTGCGCTACAACGAAAATACGACAAACTGGTGGTATGTTTTGAAAGGTCGCCGATTGGGAGTATTATTTGCCCCTTGTCATTAACAAGAGTGAAACAAAACATGGCTAGGCCAGAGGTGTCCGACTGTGCTTATAATTAACAATATTGATATCGTACCTGTTTTGTTGGCGTCGCGGGTACCGCTGTGTGCGGGACAGGGGATAGAGATGGACTGCTGCGCCGGCGTGCGCGTCCACCGGATGTTTTCCACGATCTGCTCGTTACACTGCGCACCGATGGTGGCGCTGCAGTAGCGGTTGCACGAGAAGCCGATCTCCTCCTCCGTGAAGCACGAGCCGCCTGAGAACATGGATGCTGCCAATGACAGCCTTGTATTTAAAACATCAATTTTATTAGATAACAATGTATTGATAAAAATTTCACAATGGGCAAACGCATCCTTTCGCTCAACGTTAGGATATATAAAACTTGTATGTGTACATGTATATTATTTATTTAAGTGAGTGTACATACGTATAGCCCCTGATGGCCAGCGCATGCGCATAGCACCACGCGTGCCCCTTCGGAACTCGGTCCACGCAACAGCGTCCCCGCAGTACATGAGGTCACATGACTGGCGTACAGCTTCCATCTCGTCATCTGTGAGGACGAAACTCCTGCAAGAAGAAACACATGCATTACAGTTTACTCGTGCACATATTGGACAGACATTTACAACAAAATTTGCCAAAACCAGGCGCTCCATGTATCAATTTATAACTACCAAAATAATAATAAAAAAAATAGGTACTGATCTTATGTAAATTGCGAATGTTGTTAAGTAAACGTAAAATTGGACGTAAATGACTGCATTGATAACAAGCTATAAACGGGGTTTCTATAGGGGCGCTCGTACAGAAGAGACCACACACGAACCAAATGTTGAGGTGCGTGAGGTCCCCGATGAAGGCCACGCGTTCGTCGAACTCATTATCCCGGCCCCGGAACGTCTGACCCAGCACGAACTCGCCACCCTGGGGCAGAGGGTCCGCCCGTTTGCCTCGTGCCGACTTCCGAAGCCGGCCGTTTATGTACAGGTCTGATTTCCCCCCTGAAGTTAGTATTTACAACGGACGTTAAAAAAAATCGGCGTTAAATATGTAGCCATGAATGGTCACATTACTCAAATGTCGATCATTTTAGTAGCAGATTTGTGTTGCACTTAAACACCGTTAGGACTTTAAACGTTGTGACGCCGCATAACGCGCCTGCCGCATAAACGGCTTCAAATCCATTTATGCGTTGAAATGCAACGCATAAACGGCTTCACTCCGTTTATGCGTTGAAAATCAACGCATAAAGGGAAGATTGC
>Ga0224511_10004278_pt1 | contig 10727 bp, 6 predicted proteins | sample SF_May12_sed_USG_2_FD_169988 | JGI IMG/M metagenome (GOLD analysis project Ga0224511, IMG submission 169988) | Sediment microbial communities from San Francisco Bay, California, United States - SF_May12_sed_USGS_8_1 | ecosystem: Environmental > Aquatic > Marine > Sediment | place: USA... | reverse complement strand
GTACCTGTGGGTACCTGTGGGTACCTGTGGGTACCTGTGGGTACCTGTGGGTACCTGTGGGTACCTGTGGGTACCTGTGGGTACCTGTGGGTACCTGTGGGTACCTGTGGGTACCTGTGGGTACTTGTGGGTACCTGTGGGTACCTGTGGGTACCTGTGGGTACCTGTGGGTACCTGTGGGTACCTGTGGGTACCTGTGGGTACCTGTGGGTACAAATGTAAGATATTTTATATTAGTTTAACCTTCTTGTGTATGCAATAATGTAAGTTTGTTGTGCCTTTCAAACTTGTCACAGTGGTCAATCTCTTTTCTGTCCGGGAAAATGGCAAAATTTAAACAAAACTATAATTTTTAACTTCTTTCAATTTCTTCTTAAAAATTATTGTGCATGCTCCATCCATAGTCACTTGTCCTGGTATGACATATTTTGATGTGGACATGATTACTTACATGCATATGACAAAAGTCCTTCTGCTTTGTACTAGATTGAAATTCCTGAAGTGAACATGAAAAACCTTGGCTTGCACAGCAACAGGAGCTCAACCAGTAAAAAGCTTGGTGCCCCGGTGAAGCCGGCATGGAGAGGAAGTGACCCAGTGCCCAAGGATACATACCGATACAACTATCTAAACAACACAGATGATGTGCAGATTGTGAAAGCTCTGTGAGTTCTCTAAATATGCTACTGGAATGACTAGCAGTATTTTTTCGAAAGTGAGCTCATAAATAAACACTTTTACATTCATTTCCTACAGACGAACGCATGGGATGTCTGGACCAAAATCAGCAACAGTTGCTGCGAAAGCGAAAAGCAAGATCAACACAGGGAAACATGTTCTCAATACTAGATCACAATCACTCCATGTAAGTTTAATTAAGCGTGTTTGAGTTTTCAAGTGCCAAAAAATGGGCTTATTTGATGAGAAATATTCTATCTATATGAAAGTTGTTGTGAACTTAAGCCTTCTCTCAGGTGTTACTTGCTTGATACCACATAGGTGCGCTGACATATTTATGACCTCACTTTGTCTGTAGCAGCTGCGGGACAGTTCTCTGTCCCCGCCCCCATCGTCGAGGTACATGACCTCACGTGCCTCTCACTATACCCAGGTAATGCTTTAATATAGTTTAGCTCACCTACTTACTCAGCTGCCACTACGCTCGCAACCAAACATCATGCGACATTTTGATGCTGACAGGTCGCACCCATGCATCTCTTGCGCACTGTATACACCCAATAAGCACAGCATACTGGCCGCAGCTAGGCTCACGCATGAAATGACATGGTATGCTTGTAGAAGACAATGCGCTCGAGTGTGCATGGTGCGTGGCGAAAATTTATACCATACAGCCAAATCCTGCACTATATAAGTTAATGCCTTTATATTCCACATCTGACAGTCTCATGGACATATATTATTGCGGGTCTATGGGGCTATGTATTTGTGTGTAGGTTGACCGACCCCCAACCTCCGGACCATCCGTCCAGTTTTGTAGCTGGTGCTTCACACTGAATCAACGGGTGCCCTGGTAGAGTGAGTTGACCCGGGCAAGCTAACTTCCACTATAAACTCCCCTCGTTCCCAGCTGTTATCTCCCTTGCCAGATAGCCCCCATACTTAGTAATGAGTGGGCTTTCTTTTTATTTGTGATAATGAAGGGTGAAGGTCGCATAGATGCTAAATGTAGTATAGTTTAACTTCCTGAACACAAGCTCTTGACAGTGATTGACAATTAATCTACTAAACCACGAAGACCGAGTATCTCTCGATCCACTGTTTACTCATCACGCTATGACCATTTCAGCAGCTAGATAAGGAGGATCTGTCCCCCCAGGAAAAAGCTTATGCTGACCGGCCGGATTGGGCACGACCGTCTGGTGCCCAAAAGCCCTATCCTGAGTCTACCAAACTGGAAAGGAGTGCTTTCCATGCTCCTGTTCCCGCTAAACACATCGGCAAAACAACATTCCAATCAGAAAACCCACGAGGTTAGTGGCGGACACAGCAGTACACTGTTACCTGACAATACAGCATTACAGAAATAGTTCAGTTCATCACTCACCCTGCATTGGCAACCATTTCAATGAGTCTTTGTTTCACTTTCAGTGTCTGGCACAATGGATATCTTCGCACAAAGACCGTGGAAGGTTCCCGAGACTCTGGACAGTGATTGAATACTCTCAGGTGACATGGTTACAGCCACACATGGCCGGACAGACAATATCTCTAGATATGCCATTTAATATTGCGTTTTTTCTTTTATTTTGTACCAAAATATATTGTTTATGTAAGTGATCCCAGTTTACATAGGAACGCTAGAGTTTTTTTTACAGAATAAAGCATTAATAGTCCTAACCCACAAAGGCAAAAGATGGTAATTCTTTCTCCATGATTGTGGACCCACCCTGGCAGATTTATAACTATCAATATGTACACATATGTATATTCAAATTATATAATCAAACTCAGGACTAAGCATTCTGGCGTTGAAGGGACATTTTGAGCAGTGCGCCTATTAGCGGATTATAAGACTGTACAAGGAAACAAAAGTGGCAACTGTCACATCATCTCAATGCTGCCATTCGACTGACTCGAAGTCAATGTTACGGAGTGGTTGTTAGTCTGTGTCTTTAGTGAATCATTTACATCCCTTCTGAATACCGACAGGTTCTGAGTGAATCTAAAACATCAAAAATCATTGAGGCGGGGAAACGGAAGGGCCAAGTATACAGTTCTATAAAGGAGGGAATAGAGTTGGGCTATGATGTTCATGTAATCTGTCTTTAAATTATCTATAACAATATTCCGGAAGATTGGAATCGATGAAGGTCTACTCACTTGTCCCTGTTCTTGGATAGAAGTGTGTATTCAATTCCTTCCATCAGGTTGCTGAAGCAACGCTCCATGGCCAGCTGCTTATCAACTGGCTGAGAGGAAATTATGTTCGTTCGAAGCGTGTCATAGTACTAAAAAATAAAATCATTATCATTATACCCTTTAACACAATGCAAAAGTAGTTTGTTCATTGCACAGAGTTCTCTATAGGGGAAGATATTTCTCCACTCTGCTCTCCAGGCTTTCGCACTGAAGGCATGGTAAGGGATGGAGAAGAGCTTGAGCTCTCCATGTGGGAAGATAACCCTACGGTGCATTGATAGTACTGTTCACTCCTCTTGACCGGAAATACAATTTAAGTCTTGAAATCTCACAGAAAAGCAGCCAATTAAGGCTGGTTCTCACTCACTGCCCACATTCTGAGGAAGGGGAGTCAACACTTACATCTTGGTTAAGTAGGATGAGTCCTAGAAGAGGTCGGGACATTGACCACTGATTTCTGCAGTCCTCAAACATGATTATGTTTAGCACCGCTGAGAGCATCTATAAACAACGGGGACAGCATTATGCGATGCAAACAGAAACTTGACTAATCGAGCTGAACTTTGAAGGAGACACAACCACTGTACCAAAAGAGTCCCACGTTGTACGCTTCCAAAACTATTGGGCACAATGCGCAAGAGAACAACTCCGCAACTGTCACAGTCGTTCAGTTCAGCACTGGCTCCAAAACATGAAAAGAGCTGCCATTAAGCACTGCCATCGCCGATGACTAAACAGGTAATCAACCAGTGTTTATAAACAAAAGCAAGTTTGGATGATAGACGAGGTGATAAACCTTATGGGACACACATGGTGATCAGGTGATAGGCATTAAATACAGAGCACCTGGAACAGTGAACAAATGTGACAGATAGAATCACTCTGAGATCCTAAAATTTTAAAGACTAATAACAGATCGGACGACGGCAATCGCGGCCATGTCACGCTAGCCCTAGAAATCGTATTTGCGGAGTCGTTCTCTCTTCTGTAAGGTGTCCATTCACACACCAAACCACTCAAGTTTTGGCAGACAGTTCAGCATTTTACCTGCTGCAGAATCTCGGGCCGCATTTCTAGTATTCTGACCAGAGCATCACCTGATCCGGACACACCATTTTCTAATGACTTCTTGGATTTCTTGGTGACCTTCTTAAATAAGAAGGTCACAATGTTATCCAGAATGGAACAGCAGCCTGTGCTTACCATCGTATCTAAAGCAAAATTATAGTTACAGTCAAAAACTTAAACATCGTAGTACATATAATATAATGTAGACCATTGTTTAATGAGTCTGCCAGTTCAATGCCAAATGTGTTGCTTGGGGCTTCGAATGAGACTTCTGAGTATGCTTTACCTAGCTAGATATAGCTCAATTAAAACAAGACATGAGTAATGGGAGTGGGAACCAATCACAAAATTTTATCCATTCAGCGAGCGGTTAAAGGTCATTTACGAAACTTGACACACAATTTCTTGTTTTTACCTATATTTTGCGGGTTTCAGACTTACCGAATGCAGACAGCCCATCGGAGATTGTAGAGAGTATATATAGGAAGACTTGTGGTTCGAGGTTGCTAATAAAAGTCATGTGATCCGAGGCCAAACATTCCAATAGGGCGTAATAGGACTGGCCAAGTTTTGGGTACACCTACAAAGGCCCAATGTATCATGAGCTTGATCTGATCAACCGCAATTGAGCATGATTGCGAGCACGCTTGCCAACACGCCTTTTTCGCCACCTCTTCGGAAAAAAAACACGAAGACTGCTCACTACACATGGAGGTTACATGCTGCTAGCCCTTGGATTAGACTCAATTCCCATTTACATATTGGGATTTTCGGATTTAAAATGTAATGGGTGTGACTTTTCAGTTAATCTGTTACCAACTACACTTCTGATACTGCGATTTGTTCAATCACTCATGGGAAACAGAAAACTAGGCTCGGTACTAATAATGCTACTCACAAACCCATAACTATAACAATCATACAAACTGTAAGAGGCTGTCACAACCATAGACATGACTTTCTCAGTATTACTGAGGGGCACAGTGAGAGCCTAACCAACCAGAATGTAAAGATCTAGGTACTTATTACACATGATCACAACTTACGAGGATGTCTTCTTGGGGAATAGAAAGAAGAGTTTTAACAAAGATTTCTAGGGCATCGTCCAGTGCACGGTCACCGTAGAGGCGTATGACACCAAAGTTGACGTAGTTTCCACACAGTGCCGCTTTCAGCATGTTAAAGCAGATAGACACGCCTTTGAGCTTCATGGCATAAATTTGCTCCTTAGGAAGGTTGGAGAGGGACATGATCCGCGAGCCTGCCAATGGAAAAAAACACTCGTCACCAAGGATGAACTGAACAATCAGATTTCACTGCCTTTATATCGGGGATCTGAAGAAAAGCTTAGAAGTGTTTTTTCATCGAATTCACCCACTGCACATTCACACACTGAATGTTGCAAGATGAAGATCATGCTCAAGAGCGTTAAAACCATAGAGTTATGTTTCCGCTAAGAGGATAGCTCTAAGGCAATCATTTCAGTCTGTGGACATCCATAGGGAGGCGCTGTGGCTGAGTGCTTAGAGCACTCGCCACCGGCGCTAAAGGTTGTAGGTTCATAGGATTTTTAAGGGGTTAGTCACGGTCGAATGTAGACGCACTTTCAGAGTTGTGTTCCCCACTCTAGAAGGGAGGCAACTCCGCATTCATTGCAGCGATAGCGAGTGGTCTTTTTGAAAAAAAAAACCAATATCGGTCACTCGAATAACTATGGCCCGAATGGCTCAAATAGAAGGAAAATAGGATCTAATTACTAAAAAACTTAGTAACCTAACGATCTTTACTCCGTCATAACACCGGATAGAACTCAAAATTGAACGTAATATTGAAGAAAGTTGCAGTTATAAGTGCTTTGCCGGTTTTCCCTAGCCCTAAATAGAGGCCGTTGCGTTCGGGCCTCTATCATTGTGCAATAATGGCACTAACGCTCACTGACAGAGGTGACAAACAGCACTCTGAGACCCTATTTCTATATTTTTGTTGAACATTTTCTCTATCAGACTTATGTAACTACACCTCTAGTATACACCTGCAAGAGGATTTTCCAAACATAAGCTCGTAAGCCGAAAAATCAATGCAAACACCAACAACTTTGTGTTAATTTCCTATCTCGAGGTCAATTCTGTTGCGTCGACGTTCTGAAAAGTGCGTCACCAAGGGCTCTAATTATGCGCATTGGATAGGGCTATATCTCAGCTTCCATTAGAGCTAGGTATTGGGCCCATTTGTTCGTGGTAGGCTTCAGAATCTGAAAACAAATGAAGACACTTTTGGTCATGACATAACACCTTTAATAGACTTTTTCTGTACACCCAGCAGCGCAAGGGTACCCGGCTCACTTCCGAGTTGGGGAAGGTGAAGGCAGCGAGGACTCCACCTTTGTTTATAACATTGTCAATCCAAGTTGACTCTCAGCCAGTTCCCCACACAGCTATCGACTGGGGACAGCCTAAAAACATGCTCACCGTACGCAACCAGCATCTTGCTGATTTCCCTAAACAGGAGTACGCCGTTAGGAGACGAGACGTCAAATTGAAGTCGTTGTGAGCGATTCTGAGCAAGCTCATTCATAAGCTTGAGCACTGGAGTGGTCAGAGACGGCTCGTGGTACCACAGTTCCACACCTCTCAGGAGAATCGGGAAGTAGTTCGGATACAACCAGTCATACAGCATCATATAACTGGTTTTGGTGTTGAATGCATAGGCAACACCTCTCAGATCTCTAGCCAGTCCGATCAAAGATTGCTACAACAGTCAAAGGGACCCTGTAATGATCAGCGTGAATCACCAGGACTGTAATGGCAAGGGAAACCTGTAATGATCAATGATCCTGTATTGGAATTACGATTCTCATTGAAGAAAAGCTAAATGGGATGTTACATTACGGCTACCTTGCATTCTTCCGATCTGAACATGGATGTTTCCGCCTGGACAAGCATCTGAGCGACCGCCTCAAAGGAGCCTAAATAAGAAAATAAGCAAATGAGACAGGGAATTTGATCACGGGGAGTCAATAGGTAAGCAGCGGGTGAGTACAGCACAGCATGGAGGGTGATTATCTGACCGCTTCCAGGGTCCCCCGCCCGTCAGAGATGGCTGCAGGGGAGACGTTGTAATAGTCCATCTAATAAGGCATATGAGAATTACCCTCCATCCTGGTTGGCCTCCTGTTGCTACGTATTACAAGCCGTGTGACTAGTAAAAAGCTCGTCTGTTGTCAAGCTGAAACCGAGCGCCGGGTGGAGCAAAGTTACGACTAATAGTGTGACAATAGATATAAACGGAATCCGTTCGACATGCAAGACAATGGGGCCACTTCGTGTTGAGAGGGGAGAGAACTGAATAGAGAGTGACCGCGGACAAAACTCCCTGCCCAAAAGAGACAGTAGCTGATAGCGGGCACACAACACTAGTTAAGAGAAAACGGTGTAGCCAACACATACACACGGGTGGTGACGCGGTGACTCGTATCAACTACATGACTCCGAAATCGATTAAAAAGGTAACAGATCAAACGAGTTATGGAAAGCAAATGCAGAAACATCACAGCGGCCTGCTGAATCAGCCACAGTATTAGGCGGCCTGCTGAATCAGCCACAGTATTAGGCGGCCTGCTGAATCAGCCACAGTATTAGGCAGCCATATATAAAGTTTCGAGCCAGCAATCATTGGTTGATGACTGGGGACGGGGTTCATATATGTTTAGCAGGACTAAACTCATGACGACTAACTTGGTTATTGCAAAGATGTTATATGTATATACCATGCTTTAGTATGCACTGCTGCCAACTCACTTGTGAATGGGGCAAGAAACATGGCTCCAGCTAGAGAAGAGAAAACATGAGCAAATAACTCCACACTGTATGCGCACAAACAATGATTCATTCATGCCATTCTATCATACATACTGATTCAAAGTGACAAGCCTCTACAATGTTCAACTCATACTGACCCGAGCAGATTTTACCACACGAGTTCCAAACCATGTTCAGTAATACCGATAGTGCATACGTACATTGGAGAAGAATATTATTTTACATTGTATCAGGTGAAAGCTGCACACACAACATCAACAGTCATGCCATCAGTCAGTCTTGATATTCCACTCGACCACCCAGGCTTGATAGAACACAACAACCCATTGATTCCATTAAAATGAATTAGTACAGGTTTCCTTCAGGGGTATGAGATCTGTCAAGTCTGTGAGACGAATATGTCACAACGTCAGTAAGCGACTCATAAAAGCTACTAACTTGTGAGTGGTCGCATAAAAACATCGAATCGTTCTTCGTCCTCTCCGAGGTCCACCATTAGCAGACGACCCAGGGCCATATAGAAGGTGGTGCGACAGCGCGTGTCCTTCAGAGTGCTCATACCATTAACCCCCAGGAAAGGAAAGTTGTCACTCTGCAACAGACACATTTAAAAGTCAGTTGTGTTATCTGCCATATATATCTATAACTACAACTAGCTGTGCTGGGGTCGAGTTTCACTACAGAGGTGGTGTTCAGATATTCTTATGCCAATACTCGGGCTAATCCTGGGGTTGTGTCTGGAATAGGTTATCCAGTAAAAGCCACATTTAAAGGGCTGAAGGCATGGCCAAAAGTGTCTCACTTGTTTTCAGACTCTGAAGTCTACCATGAACAAATGGACCCAATACCCAGCTCAAATGGAAGCTTAGATAAAGCCCTATCCAATATGCATACTCTGAGCCCTCGACAACGAACTTTTCAGACCATTGACGCAACAGAATTTGCCTCGAAATTAACACAGAGCTGGTGGTGCTTGCATTGATTTCTCGGCTTACGAGCTGATGTTTGGAAAACTCTTTTGCAGATGCATACTAAACTTGTAATTACAGAAGTCTGAACAGAGAAAAATGTGCAACAAAAATATAAAAATAAGGTTTCAGAGCACAGTTTTTCACCTCTGTCAGCGAGCCTAAGTGCCACTATTGTGCAATGATAGAGGTCTGAACGCAACGGCCTCTATTTCAGGCAAGGAAAAACTCAGCAAAGCACTTCTTACAACTTCAGTTTTCCCCGCTATTACGCTCAGTTTCGAGTTTTACTCGATGTTATGAGGGAGTGAATATAATAGTTATAATAGTTATTCAAGTGACCGATATTTGCTTTTTGGAAAAAGACTACTCACTATCGCTGCAATGTATGCGGAGCTGCCTCCCTCAAGGAATGGGGAACACAACTCCGAAAGTAAGTATACCCTCGATCGTGGTTTAATCCCTTTAAAGGGGTTATGACACGATCGATGATCAACGTTTTTCGGAGTTGTGTTCCCCATTCTTAAAAGGACGCAACTCTGCATTCATTGCAGCGATAGCGAGCGATCTTTTCCGACAAACCGAATATCGGTCACTCGAATAACTACGGCCCAAATAGAAATAAAATGGGATCTAATTACTAAAACTTAGTAACCTAGCGATCTTCACCCCCTTACAGCATTGAGTAGAACTCAAATTTGAACGGAAGATTGGAGAAAACGTAAGTTATAAGAAGTGCTTTGCCGGTTTTCCCTAGCCCTAAATAGAGGCCGTTACGTTCGGGCCTCTATAATGGTGCAATAACGGCACTAACGCTCGTTGACAGAGGTGAAAAACTGCGCTCTGAAACCATATTTCTTTACTTTTGTTGCACGGTTTCTTTATTCAGACTTGTGTAACTACAAGTCTAGTATACACATGCTGACGCATTTGCCAAACATCGGCACATAAGCCGAGAAATTAAGGCAAACACCAACAGCTCTGTGTTAATTTCCTATCTCGAGGCCAATTCTGGTGCGTCGCCGGTCTAAAAAGTACGTCCTCGAGGGCTCTAAGTATGCGCATTGGATAGGGCTATATCTAAGGTTTCATTTGAATTGGGTATTGGGCCTATTTGTTCATGGTAGGCTTCAGAATCTACAAACAAGTGAAGTCACTTTTGTCCATGTCATAACCCCGTTAAGGACAATGAGTGCGTACTCAAACCCCACACTGTTCAATTTTTTCACAACCCTTTCAATATGTCATGAACCAGCAGAAATTCTATTAGTGGGCTTACCGTGTGGTTGGTGAGCACAAACTGCACTGTGTCTATCTTGACTAGTTTACGCACACTGCTGTAGCCAACACTGAGATCATTGAGCAGCTGTAAGGTGCGAGATATTATCTTCTCGCTGTTTCCCCAATATTTTAGGTTTGTTATACTGCAACAAAGAACATCAAGTTGATGGTTATGGGTTCTGAGTGTAGTTGGGTGAATGTTGACGATGAACCTAGTATCTAACTTAAGCATATTACTCACATCTTGCGGATAAAAACACTGAGAACAGTCGACTCTTCATTCAGGCCAAGAACCTCTGAGAGGCGTTTGTAGACTTTGGATGTCTTCTGCACCTGCTCTCCAATGTAAATTTTTCGGAACTGCTCAATGAAGCTTAGCAAAGCCAGATCGAGCTTCTCGCACCCTCGCTGTGACAGTCGTAGGTCTATTACATTCATCAGCTGGAGAACTCTGCAATAGGATACAGTTTATCTCTACATCCATATTCAAAAAAGAGAGCGGGACAGAACATTTAAGCACATGGCATTATCTCTTTTATATGGGATCAAAATCCCAATAAAAATTGCAGGCAATTTTTCATTCACAACATCTTGGGGGAGTCTGCTCTCATAGAAGATGAACTTTCCAGTATAAACTCTACCAGAGGTTGGAAAAAGATGCCCAAAATGCCCTCCTTCTCCGAATCTCCCTTTTAAATGATGAAGAGCGAAT
>Ga0224511_10004277_pt1 | contig 10728 bp, 5 predicted proteins | sample SF_May12_sed_USG_2_FD_169988 | JGI IMG/M metagenome (GOLD analysis project Ga0224511, IMG submission 169988) | Sediment microbial communities from San Francisco Bay, California, United States - SF_May12_sed_USGS_8_1 | ecosystem: Environmental > Aquatic > Marine > Sediment | place: USA... | reverse complement strand
GCCCGAAAATCTAAAATCACTCGGCAAGCCTCGTGATTTTAGATTTTCTCAGCCTCGCAGGATAAACTTGAGCTATATTCAACACTAACCTAGTATTCTCTATATATACTACAGTTTACAGTTGAGTTTCATGTCTAAGGTCAACACGTGTTCATCATTGATTAATCCCTTTGAACTTCACCTATCTACATCGTGTGAAACATTGTTTCATTGAACATAATTATTTTATGTTGATATTTAAAACACTCGCATATCTCTAGTTTACCATATTATCACAAAATATTGCACGTAATAAGCTTTTTCTATCCCGGTATTATGTTTCATGTCATTGAAATCCATTAAACACGTTCAATACATGTGAGTTTGAAATTATATAAATCATATTTAAGAAGTGACGCAAAATGCACTTAATAAGTCCGTATTATTTCCACAGAGGGTGTGTGCGGAGCCGTACATTTATGACAATGTATCTTAAAGTGAACAATGCTTGCTTTTCTCATAAGTAAAGTTAAACGGCCCATTGCTTTCGTATTTCTATATAACAGTTAATATAGTTTTAAGCCTATCATAGTGAATGTACAAGTAGATGAGACAGACGAGTGGTTTGCTTGATTTCATCAAAATGTTACATTGTTTGAAGTCGAATGATTGAATTCATTTATACAGATAGGAACATAACCAAACGGAAATTAGACAGAAAACCACCCCGACGCAAAACGTACACGCTTTATGACAATTAACATTGCTACTGTGTCTATCTTGTTACCGTTTTATCTGGTAACCTAAATGGATAAATATTGCAAAAGGAGTTGCAGAAACAATCATAACAAATTATGGTTGTTGACAACAAAAGTGAAAAAACACAAACACAAACATCATAGTCAGGGCCAGGAACCGAATCCGCGACCGCTGGCACCGCAGTCTGTTGCGTAACCTCTGAACGACCGTGGCAACTGAGCTTATTGATTGACATCAAGTAATTGAACGAGCTGAGTAACACGTCAAAACAATGTAGTTTTTATTATATTTTAATATGCATTAAAAACTACATTTGGCAGTTTCAAACATTTAAGAAGGATTCAATGCTTAAGTATGGTTTAAAGAAAAACTTTGGCAAACGCATATAGGCACAGCTTTTAAGAATTCGTGCGCATATGTAACATAAAACCTCAGACGGACTTTTTAAAATTCTGTGTATTTTGTGGAATAATATCTCATTTTCTTGATGAGCTAAATTTATTATCAGAATATTTAAGAAATAGCATAAAAACTAAAGTTGGTATTATTGTGCAACTAACGCATTTCTATAAACAATTTGACATACATACAGTTGATGTTTAAAATCACAATAACACAATAATCCAAACATAGTAAGCATGTATAGTGGATAAAAACGTTAAACACTGGAAATAAAGATCGATGTCTTTAGATTGTATATGTATTAGTTAGAACACAAAATGATAACTCTTAATGGTTAAGAGGAGCGCAGCGAAAGAAGTGAGTGAGCTTTCTCTTAACCATTGAGACTTGTCGTTGTGTTGTAACATACTTAGAACATAACTTCATTTCTATTGGTTGCCCATTAAGCAATACATGAAGTCATTTATGCATGATTGAAGTAACTGATTCACTTTTGTGATAAACTATGATATGGTTTTTAAAAATGTGCAGTGGAATATTTAAATGAAAATGAAATGGATAAATAGCCGAAATTACACAGACTGATAAAGTAGGTGATTTAAAATTATTATAGTTTAGTGAACAAAGTTTTGTTTCATAATTTCTATGCTGTATGCTTTGATTCCCAATATCCCACTGATAAATGTTAAAGAAGGCTAATTAAACCTAACAAAATTGTTATGCTATATGACAAGTAGTAAGGAGAAATTGATCATTCAAAAAATAAAAACACGATCATTGTTTGAAAAAAGCATTTTCTTCTTTCCAGATGAAGGTTTTGTTTAAATAAGCATTGAAATTACTTTTTCATGTTTCATGTCAGTTAAGCCAATATAAATCATGTTGTCTTTTAACACATATTTTTACTGGCCTAATCCTCGTTCCACTGAACCTGTTTCAATAGCCACCTTGACCAACTATGTTTTGTACATGTAGAGCTAATCATCGCAACATGGCATGCTTTACTGAGCCAATTATTAACAATAAGGCGGAGTTATAAATTCCCACCAAGGCATTATGTGACTTCCATTAAGAGCCAACTCTTAACAACTAAGAGTGACTCTTAAAAGGGGCAACCAAGTCATCTCATTGGCTAGAAATGTAGGTTCTAATCACATTTAGGACACTACAGTACAGTCAGCGCGGAAACTTCATTCGAACACCCGTCACCGCGATTTACCGCAACGTGTTCGCTGAAAAAAATGGCCACCGCGATCGGTGTTTTATGCCGATATTTCGGGTGGTCACCATTGCCAACGGCAGGGAACACCGCGTGACGCGGTGTACGAACACCGCGGGTCCCGATGGCCGGACACGGTGGTTTCTTATTTTATACAATCTACATGTACAAAGTAGACGATGAAAAAAACGTTGACCGCGATGATCCCTCGCGGGCGACCATCGCGAATCCTCGCGTTCGGTCATCGCGATACGCGAGGGTCATGTCCACCAGGTCAACAGATGTTAGGTCACGGTGTTCGACCGCGCGTGGATAATTCTTATCACCGGGGTCAGAGGGTTTATGAAGGTTCCGCGCTGGCTGTACCGTAGCTAACTGTCGATTTCGGAGCTTAAGTGCTAGTAATAATGATCCCATGAAAGCTGGTTAGTAGACTCACCGCTGTGGAATAACCTAAACGGAGTTGAAAAGCGACGTTAAAGGCTTTCGCGGGAGTTCATTGTTTCGGCTACTTAAAGCCGACACCCGAGACCCGAGATTGGACGCCTTGCAGAGTTTAGAATTTGGTACTTTTAGATACCGGGTCAGGATACTAATAGAGAAAAACGATTTTCTACAATTTGAAATTACTGTTTGTGTTATTAGGTTATTACAAATAAGCTTTATATACTAAGTATTTTATATCTGCCTTAACAGGAGGATTCTATTTTAAACTGTTTCTCTGTGAAAAGTGCGGTGACCCCATTTTTTATGTTTTATGATAACAACATATTGCTTTACACATTTGAAAAGTTTCGTTTAAGTCTAAATGCAAGATATTTATTTTTATTGTCAAAATGTGTCCAAAAGTTATAAAAAGGCGCTTCCCTGACACCAGCCGTTGATGGAGAAAGATATAAACGTCACCCAACTTCATCAAATTGCTAAAATGTTTGCACTGTTTTCAAGAAATAGGTATGAACGTATACAAACATATATACATGTAAATGACAATTTTATGTTAAGTTTTCTTTACTTTTTATTTTAATTTAATTTAATACTATATGAAGGCAAAATAGCATAATATACATCCTACAATAAAAGGAAACAAGACCGATGACCTTATGTTTGTTTTATATTTGTCACCTGTATTAGACATAAGCTGAACATTGGTCTACGAAGTATTATCAAAATCCTTATGCAGGAAAAAAGGGAAACTTCTTCGAAACCTCTTAAGGTACCTGCGTATGTTTGAAAGCTATAAAAATGCATTTTTTTGTTCTTAACATAAATTAAAAGACACTTTTGTTATATGTGTATTGATACCATTTGCATGCAGATATGATCAGTAGAAGTTGCATAAAGCGCCGTTAGTCTCAACGCATAGAGTCTTTCCCATTTCATTTTCGCCGCGCTGCCATATTGGGAATCGCAGTCGGTCAGTAGTAGGGGCGCCTACGGGGTAATAAGAACATCAATACAATCGCGCGGTTTTATTGCCTCTTAATTAATTAATCAGATTAACGGCTATTAGAAAGCATACTTATTGTAGTTAAGCCTCTGTCATTCATTTACTTAACTTGAAATCTGCTTCTTTGAGATGAAGCGCGGCTATGTCATTCAAAGATCGCAATTATCATCGGTTACTTTGAATGTGGCAAACATAAGAACGCATCGTTTTAGGTATTGCTTGCGAATGGTGTTGAGAATAATTATATCGCGTTAATTATGTAACGGAAACAACCAATGAAAACAATGTTAGCGATTGACCACGCTTGGAACAATGTTCAAATGCACTGAACTAAAATGCATATTTTTCTTTTGTATGGAAAAAGGTATATAATAACGTATTTATTTTAAAAGAACGACCTAATTGTCCAGTAAATTATATTATTTATATTTATAAACAATATTAAAAACGATTTTTGCTCTGTTTGTATGCATAACAGTTTATATGCTATTTAGATCTAGTCAATTATTTCATGTATTACGTAAATAGGTCTTCAAAATAATTTTATTCGTTAACACAAAAAGTCATGTTTTATATTAACTTATTTTAAGATATTTCGTGTATTTTTATCATTACAATTGTTTAAAAGAACATTAAGAACATTACAAAATGTAATTTAACGAAAACTAACTAAGAAAAATAATTATTACTGCAGTCTTTAATCCATAATCAACGTGGCAAAATAGCGATTGCCGCATGCGATTAGGACCTGACCGCTATCCCGTGATTGGGCAACATTCCCCATCGGCGCCTTCTCCGCTGCATTATCTCAGCTAGACAATCACGTGCAATTAGAATTTATTGCCCGTGCCTTACCGAAAAAAACGTTTGAGCGGTGTTAACAGGCCTAATTACAACATGTGTTGACTATTTTGTTGGGTGGAGTCTATAAATTGGTTTATGCTATGATGGTCGAAAGATCTGCAATTTGATTACCTGATAGATATGGATTATTGCCATGATAACTCGTCTAATAGGGTTTTATATATTTGTGAGCGTGATTTTAGGGAACTGTTTTTCCAATCGTGTGGAGTTTTTGAATTAGGATTATTTTGTTATTTGATATCTGATTTTCACGCGATTTTCGGCACATTAAAGATCTATCCCCCGGGGAGAAAAGCGTGTCACAGAGTTTTTATTGTCCAACTTAAAAGTAAGTTACGCTATTTGAAGTAAAATAGGGTAATAAAATAGCAAAGAAAATGGTTATTTCTCAATATCTTTAAAACAAATTCGGATATCAAAATTTTGTGACACGGTTCCCTCCATATGGATATTATGTACAATAAAATGTTTGTTTGAATGAAATTGAAACACAATTGTAAGTTTTATCGCAAATCAAAACCTTAGGAATGTGAACAATTTTGTTATCATAAAAATGACACGCAAATTTAAATTTTACATATAAAAACCTTAATGTCATTTTAAAACAGTACTTTATCGATGTATATGCTTCAAACATCATTAAACTAATTAGAAGTGTGAAAAATCCATTATAACCTTCAAACATGCGCAGGTGCCTTAAATCAAGCAAGTAGCCAATCAACAAGAGGAATAAGTCAGAAAATAGTGTTGCTGTGTGCTAATGAAAAATACGAGATCGAAAATATAATTTTATGAATGTTTAGACCCCCTTTAGACATTTTTTGTTCATGCTCGACAGATACCACACTTTCTTTTCTTAAATAATGACATGCGTGTACAATTTGCCTTACTTTTTGCTTTACAAATAAACTGCCCTACAAACGAAAAGTATCACGCCATTAATAGTTGCCCAGGAGAAGCAGTTGACTTAACGGCGACTCCTGTGAGTTGTTGTTTAGCCAATAACCTAGCATTTAAGTTCATAATTTGTTGCCTTTCATTAAATAACGAAACTTTACACACATATTCCTACGCTTACAACGTACAGTGGTAAAACTATGTAATAAGTATATATATACTAGTTATAAGTTGAAAGCAAGAATGGTTTCTAGGCCTTCGAAATACACCAACTTTGTTCCCTTAGATTGTAGAATGAGTTTAAATTCACAGGTGTCATCGGGTGGACCGACTGGTCGACGTGGACGTCCTGTTCCACCACGTGCGGGACGGGCACACAGTCAAGAAATAGAGTGTGTCAAAACCCGGTGGCCTCTGCCCTGAACGACAGCTGCCAGGGAGACACACTCCAATATCAAACATGTACAGATAACACATGTAAGCGGCATATTTTGACATTTAATGACAACATTAACCTCTCAGAAAACTAAACATAATAATTTTGCCAATACATGTGTCGTTTTAGCGTCGGCCAAATTCAATGTTTGATCTTTCACAGGCACCACTGGGTGGACTGAATGGTCGGCGTGGTCGTCTTGTACCACATGGTGCGGCACGGGCACCCAGTCAAGAACCAGGACGTGTCAAAACCCGCTGGCGTCCCTTCTGACCAACAGCTGCGACGGTGGACCGCTGGAGTATCGAACTTGCACAGACAGTTCGTGTGAGTATATGGTATAGAACTCTTGTAGTAATAGCTTGGAACGGCTTGTTATTATATTTAAATAGCATACAGTTTCTCATTGGCTAATGCACAACTTAACTTCCAAGTCATTATGTGTTACTACTTCAGCAACATTATTGACGTTTCTGTAATTCGTACTTTGCGTACGTGCACAGGTAACTCGAGTGAGTATGTGGTACCAGACTTGTACTTATAGTATCGAACAATTACCGTAATCGCTTCATTTTGTTTTTCCCATGGTGAACATACTCATTCAATGTTACAATTTATTTTTAATTATAACTACTATCTTATGTAATTAAATAACTCAAATTGGAAACTGTTTACATACCAATAATTTTTAATCAAATATATTTTTCTCACTTCTAATAAAAAATGTTTTGAAACAAGGTCCAACTATCTGTATGTGTTGCCATAGGACACGGCTTATTGCTAGCTGCTGAAGTTTCGTTATGACCTGCTAGCTGCTGATAAGTTGTGTGATCTCTGAGGGGCTCTTACGGGGTTAATGTGTGAGATGAAATAGCATCGAACGCCTTAAACAAAGGCCTAAAATGACAGAAATGCCTGCCATCCAGCGATTTTATTACATTAATTGCTGCGACCCTAAAAATGTTATAACGAACATTATTGTCCAAACACAAAAAAAATAAAAATACGTGTACATTGTGTACATATTGCTCGCAAGTACACAGACGCTTTATAGAAAATATAACGAAATGTTCAACCCTATCAAGCGTTTGCAAGTTTAATTTATTTCAGTTTATTTTTTTCATTTTATGCGTGTTTTTAGTTTCAACAGTTCGATGTAGCAGGTGTTAAAACCTTTACAAATTCCAAAAAGAATAGCTTTTTTTGTTTTAGTAGCTTATTGAGTCATCCTCTAAGCTTTTATTAATTAAAACATTTTTTGAGGAATTATTGTTATTTTAGTATCATCAACTACAATTCACAATGATTTGAGGCGCAAACGGTTATTTCATTCATTATAGACATGTTTTGTTGTCACTTAAATGATAAGATCTGTTTTATTAATGTGTTTTCATAAGAACCAAAACTATTCAACACAATTTTGTTATAAAAAAGAATGCTTGATGGGCAACAGAAATATTATAAGTTAGTCATAAACGCAGCGCATGCAAATATTTTAATTAAATGTTCTAATTAACCGAAGAAATTGAAACGCTTAAAACTGATGCATGCGAGAATTGATCAAAAATCACGATATGGCGAAATATTTTATATTGATCATAAAATGGAAATTTAAAAAGTTTCCTTTTTTACCATATACATATAGAGGGATAATTTGAAAAAAGTGAACCTTTATCTGCTAAATAAATACCTTACCTTCATAATATAAAGATAGATTCGATAGCTTTAAGTAAAAATTCCTATTTCACAGCTCTTTAATAAGGTTACCTTATGCTGTTGTAAACATTGCTCTTATAGCTTGTTGAAGAGTGGCTTTAAACAGATATACGCATAATATTTCCTATTGCGATTTTATTTGTACAACTTTGTTCGAAACTGAGAATGAACTAAACCATTTAGAATATAAACGTGTATCTGATATTTCTCTTGGCCGCATAGGACTAACATATTGACCTGTCGACAACACAATAGCTTTTAATATTTACTGGTCGGTTCGACCTATAATAAAATAAACATACATGATGGTTTTCTACATTTTAACAGTACGATCAATTGAATAATTAATAATTAAACTTACCAATGCAAATGTTCTGAGTTACAAATTATTACATTATTATATGTGTTATATATCCATTATTTATTGTTATGAAAATAAAAATAATCCATTATTCATTACCATTATTCCATTGTAATAAAATAAAAGTATCGCACACAATAGCATTTATTAAAATGTCACTTAGCGCAATGTATTGTTATGTAGACATTAAAGCCAAAAAACGTGAAATTACCGTTTATTAGATTTTTCATATATTTCACAGTTTATGTTGGAACATTGTATATGTAAACGGGGTGAGCGTGGTATTTATTGTTGTTATTGTTTTTTGTTTGTTTTATTATTAAATGCTTAATAGGTTTTGAAAATGATGTTTAATGTTATATAAGAACAAAAACATTAAACACGCACACGATCATGAACGTTATTAATCTTAACCAACATAGATAACATTGTATATATGCCATTACTAAAAGTACGTATGTTAAGGACTATCCGGTGATTTTATTATTTTGCCTCGTTTCAGGTTCTTCTGCCTTCCTCGCCTCTGGTGTCGATGCCACTCGTCTCACAAGTGCATGGCAAGACATCCGCTTCCCGACAGTCTGGCTGAACACGGGTGGCGACTACCGTACAACCGGGGTGTTCACGTGTAGGGTGCCCGGGTTGTACTGGTTTACTGCCACCCTTACGAAAGATTGGAATGTTGATGTCGATAGTATCGAGTGTTCGATACAAGTGAACGGTCGTCTTAAGATCCGCCTGTACGGTAATCCTGTAGATGACAAGGACGGGTACCAGGTGACTGGTTCACTGGCGCTCCAACTCACTCGGGGTGACCGAGTACAGGTCGGGGGCTATGTGAATTCAGATAAAATTTCGAATAGTATTCGCACCTACTTCTCGGGCATGTTAGTAAGGCCCGATGTGTGATGTATTGAAATTTTTCAATGTAGTTAATATGTACAATTTAAAACGTTAGCATGCTTATACATATCAATATGTCGTTTAGTGTATATCGTTATTAAAATTATGTTGTTATTTTTTTCTAAAATACGTACATCGTCAATGTATTTCTTCTAAACGCATGCTTTTTTACAACACATTTTTGTTTGTGTAATTAGATTTCAATACATTAATAAGTATTAACTGCATATAATTAAAACAATAGTTTCAGTGCAGTGTACAATTTTAAAGTTGCTATATTAATGTATGTCTTTGTTTAAAAAATGTACACAATTAAAGTATTATATAAATAATGACGTTTTTAAAGTTGGCAGTACATTTTGTCAATCCGAGGGAACACTTTTGACCAAGACGCTAGCCTGAGCGAGATTTCGCCAAACACAAGGCGATCTGAGAAAACAAAAATATTTTTTATAAGTTTATAATTCTCTTAAGACATGAACTTTATTCATAAAAAACACTGCGTGTGCAATTAGTGGATTTGTGTGGATGTTGTGTTGTTGTTAAATGATATAGTTTGAATATATTATTACTACCATTATTATATCGTTTTGTAATAGCTGAAATAAATCAATTTACATGTTCTCGAAATGTGTTTTTGATATTTTGAACTTATGGTTGTGACATATGCGCATGCATTATGAGGACAATTTCTTCAAAGGAACATTTCCTTATGCTGCCAATTAGGCATTCAGTTAACCCTAAAAGTCAATGACACTCGGGTTCTTGTCCGGATGAAATGGTCCGATGAACATTGTCAAACATGGTTTAGTTACCAAAACTACTGTCCGCTTCCAGAAACGCCGATTTCCGACATAACGGTACGCTGCTGATTTCGTTCCTGAGTAGATTCGTCGCGTTATCATAATATCCCCGTTAAAACGGGATATTAAATCCTTTTAACAAAAAATATTAACTGGATAGAAATTCGGTCATTTGCCAATAACATAAAATTAAAACCAATATTAAATATAAATTCAGATATATGTATTTAACATAAAGTTATAGACACAATTACAACATTAAAAATCAATGCTAAGCATCTAAGATAAAATTAAAGAAATAGCAAAAATAAATTTGATTGTATGCATATAACACAAAATAAAAAATATCAAAATAAAAATTACCTTGGGACCTCCGGCTGTAACATAAAAAAATTAAATCCAAGTTTAAATAGAGGTTAATCCCTCTGCCTTTAACACGGTGTCAGAGTGTGCCACTAAATAAATAATGACCTCGTTGAGGGTGACAGTGCATTTTGTCAAACCGAGGAAAAACTGTAGACCGAGGCGTTAGCCCAAGTCAACAGTGTTTTTCGAGGGTTGACAAATACGCACTGTCACCCCAACAAGGTCATTATTTATTTTATTATACCGAACATACATTTAAAAAAATACAATGAACCTCAACAATTATTTGATTTCATTAACAGGATCAACAACAATTATAACAAAGAAATTCAACGCATATAAAAGTGACCACTAATGTAACTAGAGAAGGAACAGAATGCGTCAACCTACTAAGATCATGTTAATTCCCGTACTTCCGTACTTCCCCGTATATGGAGCAGAATTTGGGCATTTATTCATTTGACTTCTTGTTGTTTTTATTTGCTTAAGTTTAAATCATATTTCGACACATTTGATTCATCTGTGAGAAAATCAAAATTCTTTATTTCAATATATGTATTCTAAAGCCAATGC
>Ga0224511_10004276_pt1 | contig 10728 bp, 2 predicted proteins | sample SF_May12_sed_USG_2_FD_169988 | JGI IMG/M metagenome (GOLD analysis project Ga0224511, IMG submission 169988) | Sediment microbial communities from San Francisco Bay, California, United States - SF_May12_sed_USGS_8_1 | ecosystem: Environmental > Aquatic > Marine > Sediment | place: USA... | reverse complement strand
TTTTGTGGTGGGGGTATAATAAAAACAGTTTATTCTAAATGTATGTTATGTCTTTTTGTTTTGCGTACTGTGCGAAACGTGTTTTTGTACGGGTCATTCTACTTTGTTTGCACCTTTCTTCGTTGAACATCTCTTTTATTTACTTTTGAAAATCTCAGTCTCGATGAACCTGTAACAAATTGAACACATTAAGACTCGTTATATATTATATTTTCGAAAGTATTTGAGACTCTTTATAATTGTGCTTGTTGACAATGAATACGACTGATAATATTACACTGAAATGTACTTATTGGTCTTTTACACAGGTTTGTTATATGGTGGTATGATAAGCCTAGTCATATATGAGTTATAAAATAAAAAAAGTTCTTTAAATACACAGCTTGCATGTGGTAAAATAGAAACATTGGTATTAATTAAATGGTAACGGAAAGTCCATTGTAAGTATAGTCTGCATCGGGAAAATAGCAGCCTCCGATTTATTGAAGCTGTTCATAAATGCTTATGAAAGATGTCACACCACTGGAGCCCTCTAGCGCATAAGCGGGTGTATATTTTTAAATATAAACAACACACTGTATGATCGCAAAGGTCCAGATATATAATATGACACAACCTTGGCGCCCCTATCGCATGAGCGAAAACCTATTTCAATCATTCCAATTAATAATATAGCTACATAAAAGGAGAAACGTATAATGTATCTTGGGGAAATATTATTAAATATAAAATTACTAAACATCACCTTTTCACATTCACATTCACTTTTAAGGGTATAATACACTTCTCAGTATTTTCATATGGGAACTACAATAACATATACAAGCAGACGTTCATTTGTCAAAAGTCAAGTCAATAAGTATGGTGGGATAGCTGTGTTCTAAAAACACAAATTGAAGACTTTTCCTTATCCTTACTGATGCTTAAATTGTTTTCTTTGAAAATGTCCGCTTTTATTACAACAGTTTGCATATTTACGTCTTTTTTCCTCCAAAAGTGGACTATTTTACGAACGGCAATGTTATACATAAAACTACGACACGTATTTAATTGTTTTATCATCACACATTTACATTTAAAATCTTGAATGTTATAGATATGGTGACAGTTCCGCAATAAATATGACACTGCTTAATTATGGTCTGCAATTAAGATAATAACTGATGGCCGATTATTTTTCAAAATGCAGGAAATGCAACTTGAATGTATGTATTGCCTGTGCAACTTCTAACCAGGGCACAGAAGAAAAGTTGCAAATCGTGAATGCATACACTACTGGTTGATATCGTGAATGCATAAACTTTTAGTTGATATCTCTTTTTACTTTTTATCTTTATTATTGAATTTACCTGTTTTACGTGATAGTTTTAAATTGTTATGAAATGCTCGCTGTCTTTATTTCATAGTTATTTCAATCTGAAATGTAATTATCTTGATCGCACCAAAAGAGCTCAAGGAAACCGCGTCTCTTTCAGAAAGGAGATTTCTTTTTTTAGGAAATTCAGGTTTATCAAACTAGGCATCAATAATAAATTATCGCTCATAAATAATAAATCAATGTTCATTCAAAAAAGAAATCATCATTCATAAATACTTTTTTTTTAATTTATTGCATCAAATGTATGTGTTACCTTTAATTACAAAATTCATAAAGCGGAAACTAAGCTCACACTGAACATGTAGGTCACTGCACGTAATTGCTTTTTGCAAAGAAGTCACGTTATTTGGGTTATTTTACACATACAAAGTAATTGATATGATATTTCTGAAAGAATAATTACAAGCAACTTATGTATTGTTTATTTTCGTGTTCAGTATAAAAATGAGTACGCCACATAATACTGCTTAGTTATAATAACCTAAGTCAGAGTAATCTAATAAACAACCTGAAACATGACACAACAATGTGAAGAACCGTAATCAGGTTTTGTCAAGATTGATATAATACACTGAAGCACTTTATTTAATCATGTACGCGTTGTACATGGCGCAAGACTACTTATGCCCATTAATTGCCATAATCAATGTTGACCCAACGCCTGCGTTGGGGCATAATACGGCATAACGCTTGATGTAATCCTGTACGTGATGTACATTATGAAAGACGACTTATTCCACTCTAAAACCAAGCACATACATGTAATTCAAATGCTACATTGACTGAACGCCTACATCTGTACATGTAGGAATACGGGCATCAGTGTCGTTATTACAAACCTAATTTTTATAATTATTACTAGATTTCGTTGATCGTGATATATTGTTAACCAAGTATGATTAAGCTAGATTCAGAAGTGAAACACTGCACGATTCAGAAAAACAAACATCAATCGTCGTGCACAGAAATAAGCACTTTTAACGAAATTTGTATAAAAGACAAAGCAAAAATAATTATTCATGTATATTAAACATTTAATTAATTGATTTTTTAATGTTACCTCAACCATTTGAACTCTTGACAATGAATGTTAATGATATTCATGAGAAACATTGTTCTCCAGAATCACCTTACTAGCGTATACGTGTTTGAATACCTTTCAAGTACACATTTTCGACATATGATGTTAGGTTGAAATTTAAACACGGTGTGTTCTCGTAACTCTATATCTACGAATAAGTTCAGCCCTGAAAAAAATCTTAGCACGTGGTCGCAGGCTCCTCTCATGTGTTATGTAATATAAATGATGAAATTGTGATACTTTATAGTTTTGTTCACACATCATATGTAAAATCTCAAATTCTATAAAAAAAAAATCACATGCTATTGATGCGACTCCCATGGGCTTTAACTAAAAGACAAAAAGAAATTACTGTCAACAAAATGTCAACTAGTCTAGGAATAGTCGGACATGGTAGACGTTGAATGATGTATTTGCTTAAAACACACACAACGGGAGCATTGCTTGAACTAAATTGAATATTAAGTCAAGGCCATGTTATACACTGTATATCAAGTACAACAAAAGTATTGTTTGGTAAACACACTGTTAATACAGTGAGTAACAAGGAGGAAATAAACGTGAAATCTTAGTTTTAGTTATAGCTGCATCCGTGTGATGGATATCAGATCAATCTTTTTATACAAACGACTTAAATTAACTTCAGATAGTGACTTTGTTTCTCGCGACCTGGTCTGTTTTACCATACGGTTTGTAGTTCAATTCGTAGACATCCATGTTTAACATTGTGGAAAAATACTAGTATTGCTTAGCCTGCAAAATAAAAAGGGACAAGAAAGTAAATGAATTATTAGGAAAAAATACTTGAAAATTGTATACGTCTACGTTATATTAACAGTAACTAGCTTTTAACCGATGACATGAATAATTTTTTAAAGCTAACATTGATTTAACAACGTGACAAGATATCGTCAATTAACGTATCGACATACTGCTTGAAATGACGTCCGATGCCCGACACAAAAGCGGGAATGTCCATAACACCATAATGTACAACGTCATTAAGGCCAATCAGAAGACTGAATCTTTAAAGTATCACTGGTTACACGCACTTGAACTGTTTGACATAACGAGCTTTCCCACCATTTTGTTGGGCAGCGGACGTCATTTCAAATTATGTTGATACGTTACCAGCGGGGGTAAACAAAAACGCATTAGTTAAGTGGAAAACTGTCTGCACTAGGAGTCTTGAAGACGCTATCGGTAAGGATATGTGCCTTGCACAGGGCGCAGACAAATAAATGAAGTCAAACATTTACAATATGTTAGTACGATGTTTCAATTTTTTCATTCAATAAAGTACAAAAGACATTTAATGTATTCATTATAGCACATTGATGTGCATTCCATTGCCGATATTTTTTACATATATATGCAATACATATGCCATACTAAATGAACAGTTAACATAGTAATCTAAATATATACAAATCGCTCGACATTAAATACGTAAACACAGCGATTTGTTTGTCTGTCTGGTGATAAGAGAACATTTGTATTCTATCGAAAGCAAACGTAGACAAAATCATAATGAAAATAGCATGTTTAATGTGTTTTGCTTTGAGTATTTCTGATATAGAGCGGTGCACACACAGTACCAAAAGGGTAAGTTGTAAACCTTGATCGCATCGAATCACATGTTTTGTTGGGATTTAATTTTGTTTTCAAATTTCTATTAGACAAAAACACTATTTGTTTGGTCCCTGATACAACATAATCAGAGTATTCGACACATTACATCAATGATTTACATTTAAATAAAATTTAAAACTAAGAAATATGTGCGTATATAATTTAAATTAATTCAATGTATGAATAATTATTTACGTCAACTTTATTAATAATCAATTAGGCAGAAATCATTCTTTATAGGCCTTGTTTCCTGAGGGCTACCCTTTCTTCAGTTTGGTATGAATATCAAGACGAATGACATAGTAGTTGAAGGAAATGATGTTTTTATTTCCATTATCATATAGCTCTTATATTTCTCGAATGCCATATTTGACATGATATTTATTTAAATTGAAGAATGGTTCATCATGATCATGATCTGATCATTTTGCGATATTTACAGACAACGTGATGTAATAAATGAAAGAAAGAGATAAACACTTGGAAACAACACAACATTGTACTGATAAAAATTGTTTATGGAAAGCCGTCTGACTTCAGTTCATCTGAAGCCATTCAAATAATATCGGCACAATGACATTGTCATGGTGACTAACGTCAATTAAGCTATAACCATACCAGAGGTCATTGACCTTTCCCATAGACGTTTTACTACGAAGTCTATGTAAAATACACATTCATAGTTGTTCCTTTGTGATTGATTTACTTGAAATAGTAAAATGTAAAGGATCAAGTTAAGCAGCAACGACCATAATGTTTATGTGTTCATTTTTTGTAAAAAAATACAAACAACACGTGCATTATAAAATCAAATTATAATATGACTGTCAAAACACTAATGGGCTGCAAGAGCTTGTCTACATGTCAAAAATGTACATGACATTAGTTATTATATAAAATTGATGCACACTCTTTTACAAGTAAAGGTTTCCGTCTGCGTGTATACGTATCTTTTGGCACGAGCCTGATGGGTGAATGTTAAAATGTATACACAATATCTTGTTATATTTATCAATTGTTGAGATGTGTATATGTTTTCCGTTACATCGTCGCGGATGAGTCTAACACTAGATGGGAATGCTCATTTACAGACTGCATGTGCAAGATAAAATTACATAACGAAACTAAAACATGTCACTTCAATTCTAGTTTAGTATGGTTGACCGGAGTACATAACTGTTACTTGGACCTCAACGTTTTACATTGATCTTTTGTTAAAGGGTGTCAACAATCTGGGTGCGCAAGTTCACACGCTGACAGGTATTTATCAATTGTGTCATGGCTCTAGCGACAACATGTGGGAAATGCGGACGGACACATGGATGTCCGAACAAACTGACAGACAAAGGACAGGCCTTAGAGCAAACCTTTTTGTACCTCCAATATGGTGGGGGCATATACTTTTGTAATAGACAGTACAATATTGAATGATATGAAAACAATTCTCCTTTAACTGGTTTCAACCAGAACAAGCGTAGTTATTACATGCAGTTACATTGTAGGAACAGTATATAATATTCTAGACAATGGATTCTTTTTTCAAAAAAGACAAAGGTAGGTGCAAATGTACTTGATAAAGGAAAGCTCAAAATAAACCAAACGATCGGTTCAATTAAGTTTGAATACACTTCATATGATGCTTGTAAATTTGTAATAAATGTAGGTGATATCCTATTACGCGGCGAAAAACTTGAAATGATGAAAGTGTTCAGACAGTGGGCCTTAATAAAACAAGATTTACGAAGCATATCATATAACATACATGCAAACACTGAATGTACTGAGAAATAATGTGCTTCAACTGTTATATAATGCCGGAACAAAAAGGTTTGATCAAACTATATGTAAGTTAATGTACGTCATAAATAAACGTCATGCTATTGTCCATTATCCAAAAGAGAAGAAAGTATGATTAAAATCATAAAATGATGCACACACATTTTGAATATGAAATATCGATACTGCCCTTGCCGCCACAATAATTTATACAGTTTTTCAAAGTACGTTTAGTTGTGCATAAACAGTTTATATGTATGCATGGTAAAATAATTATAATTAAGAATTAAACGAAACAGAGGGGTTTCTTCTTACTGCAAATGTAATGTGGTTGTTTGAATATTTTTGTCGTTTACTGCGGTTGTACGATATACAGTTGTTATGGGATTGCAATTGATAATAGTTTGCCTTATTACACTGTAAGTCGAATTAAATAAACATATTTTTCAGTTATATGCCTATTTTACATTATTTTTAGTTAACTAATATTTTATTGCGAATACAGATGTACACTTTAAAAAAATAATTGCACAATAATGCTCATACACGTTCAATCGGTATGGTCTCGTTTATAGACAGTGATATTTTTAATATATAACACTTACATACGAGAAAAGCTTTCCTAACCTGAACCATTAAAGTCCTCAGAACAAATGAAGCCATATTAAAGGCCTATAGGGTAAATGTTATCAGTTATCTACACATGCAAATTGAATAAAAATGAAAAAGTTAAACGTTTTCGTGTAAGAAAAACCGACATGTTTTACTGTCAGGATAAATGGCGCTGTACCAAATCACGACCACTTGCCCTATTATGGGCCCACCATATCCGTGTAAAGGATATCAACAGAAGACCACATAACGAGTGTTCCTTATTATTTCCAAGAATAAGCATGCCATATTTCTTATTTTAATGAAACAACAACAAGCCGACATGTGGAAATAAAAGTACAACACAAAGGCTAAAGAGTGTTTTTCGTTATCTTGTTAACATTATATGTAGAAACCGGAAATACATTCATTTACATACTTTTATATTTAGATGTGATAAAATAATTTGTCATTAAGCAAGCGGCACGACATTTTATTAACGTTATGCTGAGTTTATTGTCGAATATATGTCAACATTAAATACATACTTCTTTAAATACCTTCAGTTACAAACGACGACAACTATGTTAACCTAAATTGTTATTTATTTATTTATTTTTATTTTACCTTAATATTAGGGCCAGCAGAAAAAAGCCGACATTTTTAATGACATAAAAACTGAATTTAAGAACCTTATGCACCCGAAATATAACACTTGTAAATACATACCAGATTTTGATCAGTTTACATTTAAACGTGGCATAACATTCACTAGACACATGCAAAATCATAATGTATGTCATTATGTTTTCGGGTTGGGCAGATAAATGTATAGGTGAACCATCTAGTTTACGCAAAAAAGTCATACGTCACGTTCAATCCACAGTATGCAATATTTGTAGTGATTAAACATATTAATGTTTGTTAGCAGGAATAAATAATGAAAAGTCAGCCTTTTTTCCTTTTTAAAATAACCAGATAATGATAGATTTATTACAACGAACACATTAAAACACCTTTTCATCAATTATGTCCATCAACAGCCGCATAACTCATAATATTGACCATTATATCGAATAAAAGATATTAACTATGTACAACGACGTCAAATAACCGCAGTAATTTGACGTCGTATTTTCAAACTTAACTAACTTAAAACTGCCCTCACACATACCTGCGTCCTTACTGCGACCTTGCTACGACCCAGGACGCAGCACAGTCGTCAAGGACGCAGCAGGGACGCAGCGAGGTCGTAGCGAGGAACCCAAGGACGCACAAGGTCGCAGACCGTCAGCGAATACTTTGAACATGCACAAAACAGTCGCAGAAACTCTGCATTCTTGCTGAGTCCTGGTTAGGTCGCCGTTGGATCGCAGTGGAGTCGCCATAGTCGCAGCAGCATCGTAGTAGGGACGCAATAAGAACGCAATAGACGTAGTACACTCGTACAGTCGCAGGACAGTCGTCGGACAAACGCAATAGTCGCCGTAGAGTCGCCGTAAGGACGCAGAGAACGTCGCACAGTCGCATCTGGGTCGCCGATGATCACCGTGGGGTCGCCTTGGGGACGCAATATAGTCGCAGTGGAAACGCCATGGACGTAGAAGGGTCGTATTGAGGACATAGCGAAAACGTACTGAACACAAGACTGCAGAGCCCCGGACCGTCTGCGAGAGAAATTTGAAAGAAATCCAAACGATTTTCGAAAGAAAAATGCTATTTTACTAGTTTTCAGGTCGAAGTTAGGTCGCGATGTGTGAGGGCAGCATTACTGACGTCGTGACGTAAGAAATGCATAACAGCACCATATGATCTTAAATCTGAAACCGTTTGTGTTTATTTGTTATATTTTCTTGCTAGAAATTATCTGAACAAGTTATATTTTTTCTTTATTTTCGGAATATATTATATATTCTATTATTCAACATCTAATAAATTCATCCAATGAGCGTCCTTTATTTGTACCACGTGACTGTCCAATATTTTCCCGTATTTGATCCAAAAAAGCCCGTATTTTTTTCGTATTGGATGATTAGGTGCAAGTGCACTTTTCCATCGTTTTTCAACGATAAAAGCCGTTGACCGTAAAAAGTATCCGAATGAAAAACACGTGATTGTGTAGGCGCATGTCTTTAAAAACAAATTGAGACGAGTAAAGTGTCTAGTGACAGTGAGCCATTTAGAGAAATGTAGAACTTAATAAAATATTGAACCGTACAATATGAAATATATATGTGATAGTCCTTTAACGCTTGAAAAGTCATGCTTCATTTATTAGATGTAGAACAAAAAGGTTATTATACGTTTTACAGTACAATACAGGATATATTTGGACTCGTACACACCTTGTACAGTAAAACGTCTAATAACCTATAAATAAACGACCACCAAACCCCACTTTTAAATTATATAACATAAAACGTGTACTTTTTACATTTTACATCTCAAATTATGCAAAGTATGACGATTTCAGTTCTCATGTACCGTCAAGGAAATTTAATAATATTATGTAAGTGCCATGGTTTGTGGGTGGCAATATGAGATCCCTTATCGAGAGTAATAACAAAGTTATAGTCTGCTTTATTCAATCTGATTGTTGTTTTAAATCGAGTGTCGAAAAACTAGTGAGGTATGATTCTAGTGAAAAAGTTTATAAACAGTTATATAACTCATACTTCAAGAACAGGAAAAATATTGAATAAACCAGTGTATTTTAGAAGAAAAGTTTTATGCTATAAGGATTGGCCTCTAGCATTTCTGATCAAGACGAGACAGAACAATCAAAACCGTAATACATGTTGTATCATTGGATTACAAAACTTTATGATAGACTTCTTGGCTTTTTTTAAACTTGTTGCAATTAGAGTCTTAAAATGCAAAGATCATTATTTACTTTTATAAACACGTTATCCATTTCAGCGTGTTTGATACGTTGCACCTTGTTCCAGTTTTTCTAAAATATGCATAAGCTTATAACGGGGTGTTTGTGCGTATACATATTAATGTACGCAATTCGTAAATCATTGTTTACGTCAAATATTTAATAAACGCATTGACATAATGATACAATATTTGTATTTATTGTTTGGCTTTTTATCAAACAAGCTCCACACATTCACAACTAGGGTTTGTGCTACTCTCCAGATGATAGACGAAGATATTCAAGGAAATGTCAAATTTGTGTTATTTATATCCTTTAGATCACATAACTGACATTTCGGCGAATTGCATGACCTGAGTACGAGTATATCACAAACTGTCATCTAACAGACTAGCCGTTAACTTGTCATAAGTACATTGTCATGCATTTCTTTCACATACTTGCAAACGACAAAAGGTTTTCAAACCTACCAACATTTTGACTTTAAACATGCGCTTAGAAAAGTCCGTAACGTTTTAGTACATTTGAAGACAAAATCTAAGCAAACCAATTTACCCATGTCGTGCAAAGGGTGATGAATTTCTTTCGTATAAACCAAGGAGACAATTATTGCTATTTTACCTAAATCCTGGGTTACTTCATTTACTTTGCCACCAGCTATGATTATGTTTATAGAATTAATGTATGACCATACTTTTCTTCATTGTGTTGTAAGAATAAAATAATACATGCCTTAATTAAATACAAACATATAGCATTCAAGATAAAAGTATGCAAACAAGCATGACAACGTCCGCATTTATCGGAGCAACGTTACGTTACGTTTTTTCGTATTGTCAGACATTCAGCCGTTTGACAATTGTTTGCATACTTAAATAAATCTTTCAATCGTGGCTGATTGCTAGTCAGATAGGGGGATTTAATTAAATATGAAAACCCGTGTTTTATCCCAGGAGACTGGTCGTAATAGTGGAACAGCGGGTTGGTCGCAATTAAGAATTAGCGACCATTGAATTAAATAGAGAAAACATTATTTTCCAAAACTAAAAGATCATAACCGAGGGTGGTCGTTTGAGAGGGGCGGTCGTTAGAAGGGGTTTCATTGTGTTGTGTTTGTTAAATAAAAACACGGATATATAATCTATAATTTATGTTTCTTTAATGATAAAGCATTGAAATTAATAATATTCTAATACAAGTCACAATAATGCACTGAATGGTCGTCACATCACCCATGGTAACCTACTAAACATCCTATATCCATTCATGAAGATCATGATCATTGTGTTATTTTTACCGACAACTTGTTATCATAAATAATGCAATACGACAAAACAATAGGCGGAAATGCAAAATCGTTTGATAAGATAAAAACATGGCAAGCCGTCT
>Ga0224511_10004275_pt1 | contig 10728 bp, 3 predicted proteins | sample SF_May12_sed_USG_2_FD_169988 | JGI IMG/M metagenome (GOLD analysis project Ga0224511, IMG submission 169988) | Sediment microbial communities from San Francisco Bay, California, United States - SF_May12_sed_USGS_8_1 | ecosystem: Environmental > Aquatic > Marine > Sediment | place: USA... | reverse complement strand
CACTTTCCTGTCTGAAATAATGAACTGATTAAACGATTTACTGCAAGACGTCACATAATAAATAACGCTGTAACAATGTTAGCCAAGAGTTAATGTGAAACTGCATAATATAAATTGAAATGATGTTTACTGGTATTGAATAACACACAGCAGAAATTGAATTCCATCTGTTGATTGCATTCTAAATTCGTGATGCCTAATACTAAATGATGTGCAGCCGGACTACCAGACGTGCTTCTAGAAGTGCATGATAATGTATTAAACATAAAATGCAAATTATGCTACACATAACAACTTGACTGAGATAAGAAAGCTGTGACATGGAATTTCGATATAAATTAGTATAAAGCAGATAAAATGCAGTTTAAAATGTTGAGAACAATGAGGTTACTTTATTTTGACCTAATACTATTTATAAATCGACAAGGTCACAAGAAATATCAAGAATGAAATAAAATGGTAGTCATGTGCCTTCTCTGGTTACAGTGCAATACAGTAGTATGTGATAAATAAGGGAATACGTGATATGTGCATTTTGCCTCAAGAAACGATTTTATTGCCTATACAAAAACAAGCAATCATGTACTATCATAAAAGTATCAGCTGTATTCGACATTTGAGCACTTATGTAAACCATACTACATTTATTATTGTTAAAAAAAAGATGCATAGCGGGATTACAAAAATCATGACCACACAAATAGATTAATAAACGTTGCGGCATTTTAGTTTTCTGCCAATATGCCAAAAACGTGTATTTAATAATTTACCATTATAACGAGAAGTGTACCAAGCAATTAACTTGATCATTTCTTTTAACAGGTTCATCAAACCAGGTCATTAAATATTTGTTTTTTTATGTCAAATAGCAAACATTGCTAGATCATTGTAGTTAAAGAATGGCCTGCGCCACGGCACAAGCCGGAGAAAATGGCGTATTGTTTATTTTAAACAAATCATTTGTATGTGTTTTTTTCTAACAACATCAGTGTGTTAAGCTTGTACGAATTGTGGTGTTACGACTGTTAAATATTCATAACGTTTTTTATGTATGCCTGCTATTATACGTGTTCTATAATAATGGTTCACTTAAAGTGCACCCAATTGGCATTGTCTACAACATTTTTGAACATCCCTTCAATGTATATTCTCTATTACAGATTTAAGATCATTTATACCACAATAAATATCCTCTCGTTTGAAGGAACGCACATACGAGGTTTATGTTTCAACGCAGACGACATTGAATGCTTTATTTGATAATAATGTTGGATCACATATGCATTTTAACATTTCTAAGACTTTCATCGTCACAACTTAAGAGTTACAGATTATGTATGCTTAATAAAAAGAAAGGGAAACTTACAAATACATAACTACACCTGTTTAAATATTTCCTGACGAAACAAGTAATATTTAACTGTTAAATTATGCACCCTATATATTATGGTGTTCAATATGAACCAGAAATACCCGGGAGGCCATAGTCATGCTTCGTACTGATATTTTATACTGTCATAACTCACATGTACAATGATTGGGTGTTGTATTCTATGTGGACAACTCCCTTTGCTTTTGTAACCGCACTAATAACGACTTAGCCACTATCATTGAAACTATAGTCACTGGGTACAATCAAAGCGTCACAGGTTGTGGTTCTCAACGAAGACATGTAGTTGTTACTCAACGAAAACTTATGTAGACAGCTTAATTTTATCCTCAAATTGAATTTGACTTCGTTGAGAAACAAATACATTAAAATGTGTGTGGTGCTCAACGAAGACCATTTTTAATGTATATGTTTCTCAACGAAGTCATATTTAATTTGAGGATGAGGATCATGCTATTTACATGAGTTTTCGTTGAGTAACAACTACACTGTCTTCGTTGAGAACCACAGCCTGTGACGCTTTGATTGTACCCAGTGATAGTGACCATTAACCTAAGAGCATTTTAGGGTTAAAATGTACATTAGACAGGTAAATCATGCATGAATGATTTAACGCAAAGATAGGTATTATTTATTATGTCCCCCATTTAAAGAAGGTGTATTGGGTTTGACGTCCGCACGTACGTCCACATGTTTAGATGGGTGATCGAGTTAAAAAAAGTATCCACGTATTACAACACTGCAGTACACTGTTATTTATTTCTGGGATCGTGTGTTCTTGCATTTATTTAAATAAAAGTGCAGCTAATACGCTCATTACCACTTTTCTCAGACTAGTTTAGCATTAGTATCATAGGCGATAATATACGCTGTTTCAGTCTATATTTTGCAGGGCATTTTCGTATATTAAATCGTTGATACTTATCCGGCCGTTATAATACAAACCCCCTATTTCGACGGAACATTGATAAGTGTATTAATATCGAGAGCCCGCTAACGATAAGCTATATATAGCATTTACTTTTTTGTTTGATGATTTCGCTATTTAGTTATTCCCTTTCATCAGTTTAATGCTATGTTTGAATTTCACACAAAGATGCTTGTTCGACCTTCATTTCACAAACCCCTGTTCAAATTTGCAGAATAATTAGCAACAACCCGTGTTGAGCATATTGTAACTAAAGTTCATACAATCGATTCTTAAAGAGTTGTACCCATTTTTGACCTACGGCCCTAACTATTTTGGTCCCTGTATACAGTTTCAGGATATAATGCATTATGTATGACATAATTCAAACCGACGTGCATCCGGTTCTGCCATACACAACCTTCTAAGCCTTTTAGAGAACAACTAGGATTCGAGCACTTGACGCAAACTCGAATGTACTGAGCTACTCGAGGTTTACTCATGTTTGTGAATATATTTAATTAGATCATCAAAGTGAATTGTATTCTATTAACTAAATAGGTGTTAGTCGAGTAAACCTAAGTCTAGTTAAGTTGTCCCACACATATAACGCATGTGAGGAAGCAATAAGTCGCTAGTGGACTACAAAGACACGTAAACAAGCAGACAAACAAACATTTTATTTCCATATCATACTATTTATATGTTCAGCTCGATGTATTTAAAGTATGTTAAGCCCAAAAAGCTCAGATAATACATACGCCGGTCTTCCATTCCATGGTTCCTTCTATCTATCACCTGCCTCCCAACAAAATAACTTGTATAATGATGAGGTTATAAAAAGTATTATGTAGCCATTAGCGGTCTTTTTATGTTTCGAATACAACAGTCCTTCAGTTACAGACACAAACATGTCCGGAAAGGTTATAATGTTAAGTGGTCGCAGTGATTTTCCATTATTTCTTTTTTTAGGACAATCCTTTTCAAGAAATCTCATGTTTAATTGGTAATATATTGGTCTAATCCCTCAATGTCGCTGTATTTGTTATAGACCTTGTTCATGTACATATATTCGGTGAACTAATTTAATTTAAAACTGGCTGTGTATGAACTATGTCAGTATCTTGAATTAAATATGCAAAACTGCCTTCGACACAATGTCTTGTGATAATATCAATGTCAATAAAATCAAGTTTCTTGTAGGCCTACGCGTTTTTCGAATGTAATTGCCGCGTTTGTTATGATTTATTTATGTCTTGTACAGAAGCAGACACTTTGTGATCGTTCATTTCACGTAATCTTTAATTCACGATTTTAATCATGATATGAACACCAAAATAGTGTTCAGGCTAAAAGATACTACGGTCAATCGTTTCGTTTTTATTCCAATAAATAATTGGCAACGAATGCTACGACACTTTTTTGCAATGATACTGTATTATGTTGACATTGTCGTAAACAGCTTATGGCCATTACATTATTAGCATACACAATTAATTCTGTAAGAGTGACGTAATGCCCCAACAAAACGCGCCCTAAAATCTACTCACTTAACATCTATAAAAATATCAGCTTTTAAGACAATTGATACTAGACCGAACATAATGACAGTACTACGATTCAGTATTCGTCCAATGACATTATCGTGTGGCTGCGTTACAAGAGGTTACAGCAAGTTGTATAATTTTATTTTCAACGATTCCATCATCTTGTATGAGTTAAGAGTTCCAAGTTATTATATCATACTTCGTCCATGTAAGAGCCTTCTTTAATTTCGTATCACTGTGAAATATCTAAATGAATCAGAACAAGTAAATAATAATACTATCTAAACGTTAAGGATGCATTTGCTGTATAGTTTGACCTATTTTATGTGCATGCTATTAAAGACCTTGGTGTTAAATTGCAGTTAATTTTAACACACTTGACATAACAGATAAACAAAATTATCCATACACATCCGTATAACTATTAGATATTATAGTTTCTGTTGTTATGATTGGAACATATTACACGCGTGACACTGAGACAGTTTAAAAGATTAACCTGATGTATGTTGTCATCTGACCCACGGCCATACCGGTAATCGCTGTTGACTACAATACAATTCGTCGCCGTTGCGAATTGTTGTGGAATATCACAATATGTTACTTGAGTGGTTTATGTTTCGAGGCAGACGAATAAGTTGATTTTAAATTGGTTTTAACAGTCCTCTTTGCATACGTTCATATCATTATTATACCTCCCTGCTGATATTACTCGATTTTGCTCAAGATTGAGAAACAGCTTTTTTATCTGAACAAATGCCTTTTGTTAACAACAATATTTTACGGTTTTTTAAAAGCAGGCAAATCAGGTGAACAATTCAGATGTTATTGTATCTGACCATATTACTACATATTATAGTTGGCGTCTTACCCTCACATATTAAGAACAGAACAGAACGGAACAGATTTTATTACACGTAAACTACACAGTTTCTTGTGATATAAGATATTTATACAAAAAAAATTGGAATTTCATAGTGAATAGTGGTGAGGGTTTTGGTTGCTTAACATAAAGGAAAATGGATGAACTTTGATAGAGAGGAGTGTACAGTGTATATTATGGAATGAACCTTCAATTACATAACCATGAATTGCGAACAAAATAACATGTGGAATATGCGAACAACTTAAAACCACTCGCCATTCGTTTGACATCCACAGCGCGGTTAATGAATAAAAATTGATTTTCGTTTTCGTTATTAGTTGTTTTGTACCGCATATATTTTCCCTCTGATTTCATAACCAAATATTGACACCAAATATCAGCTCTGTTTTCTTTAAATAATATTACAAACAATTCAAATCAAATGATTTACTGCCTGTTTAATACCCATACATCTCCATTATTGTTTGGAAAACATTAAGTGCATTATCCAAATCATCCTGTTTTAATGTAACGATTTGACACATATTCTGACATTGGACAGAATGGTGTTTTTGTTGCATTAACAACCATGAGGATCGTTCAATTTAACTTATTCGTGTTCAGTAAGAAATTGAGATAAATGGAATATGTTTCCAAAGATGTTTAATGTATCATACCAGTACATTATAAAGTGTATCAACTAGACAACATTGTTTCATAGCTGTCATATATTATTCAAGAAACCCGGAATGTCGTATACCAAAAAGGAAACATGTACCTTGCAGGCAAATCATAAGGCAATACGTGATTCAATATACTAAAGAAGTTTATGTTTAGAACAATAGTGTGATAGCACCAAGAATCATACGCGATTCGTTCATAAACGTTATATATGTATTTATGTAATAGTTTATGTCGAATAATTGAAACAAAATAAAGTATTAAACAACTTTCAAATCGAAAAAAAATTAATTTAAATACCAAACAATTCCACCCTATCGATAAAGTATAGAACTTGCTGAATGTCAAGAAGATTCTTTTTAAAAAATTTATTTACTTCCTGAAGAAAATGTATTAATATGAGATAAAGAAAAATACTCAGGAAGAATAGCCGGCATGGAGAAAACAGCACTGTAGTCGTATTGTCCAAAACTCAACAAGGCATATAATTCATTTTTCTCTCCTATAATAACCAATAATCATAACGATATGTAGTTTGTCTACTCCATTGAATTGCTCTTAATTGAAATTTAAATGATATAAAAAGATCGAAAAATCACACGCCTGGCTTCATTCACATGATAAGTAGTAATGATGAGCTTATAAATAAGCATTAGGAGCGATATAGTGTACAGTTGCAATTGACAACTATTCATGTTTCATTTAATGAAGTACGATTTGAACTAAACACTCATTTGTACAATTAACAAGCAAAGCAAATTCCCATACTCGATATCTTTTAAACCTGTAATAATAGCCATTAGTAATGAGCGATGCACTTATTCACAAAATAATGCGTATTATTCTTTATTCTTTATAAACCACCCAGACAACCAATAACAGGAATAAAGGTGTCATACGCCATATTACTTATTCACTTAAAAAGGCAACCGATCATATTATATGGCGTCTGCAAAACCTTTAGATACGTTGCGTAGGTACCGAGTTCAAGTAATTATACACCAGTAATTATAATGTATACTTTTTAAATCATTTTGCATCAATTGATGGAAAAATAAATGGCAAAACAACTGAGAGGGTAATCCAACAACGATGTCATGTGAAACAGTCGGACACATACAGGTGAAATGCAGCACGATTTGGTCAAACGCCATAAACATGAACTATAAGAATGTTCTTACTTTGTTAAAGGTACGATGTGTAGTATATAATTGAAAACATAATCGAGAAAAGTCCAGCACAAACAATACAAATGTTATATAGTTTACACAGACTTGAAAGCAGTAACTGCCTTATCCAAAACATGTTTTTAAGGAATGGGTGTAAACACGGTCTAACATTTATTGTATTTTCGATGCACCGACAACTCCGAACACCGTTATATTGAATCAATTGTAAATCGCTAAGCAAGTGAGATGAATAAAATTTGCTTGCGAGTACACTCAGGCAGAACAGGAGTGTATTTTTACATATATTTCCATTGATTCTCAAATTCGCCTCACGTTAGTTAAATCTACATTTTATATTACACACGTATATGTTATTACACTAAGAGAAAGGGGAAATATTAAAAAAGCATGGCTCTCATGCGAAAAAGGCAGCCTTGGGTTTTACGAAGCTAATCATCAACGTCATAAATTATCCTTTAATTCACAGGATAAAACTATAATTTGTCCTAAAGAAACGCAAGGCAATAAAAGGACTAAGGTAATCATAACAGAGCAAACTGAATTTCAAATGTAACAATTAAATGCAATACAATGATGTTATTCTGTGTATGTAAAGGGATACGTAATATGTCGACAAAATGCGTTTAGGCTTAATCCAATGACAACCTAAACCACCCAAACAACCCATTTAGTTTTTTTATTCCTTAGAATTTCAACTCGTCATAGTCGTAATATGTACTATGTTGTAGTGTAAGCCTTATCAAGTCGGAAGATAGAGTATTTGTGCACAAACTTTGGTATGTCCCAAATAATTATCAGCCCAACGCACTTTACGGAGACGTCTCAGTTCCTCATTGATATATTCTTGGTGACCAGTCCTGATGATGTTGTCGATTGTGGTGTTGGTGAACCTTTTCTGGACCAACTAGTGCGTTATCACTGTCCAATATACTGCATTCTTCATTGTGATACACCAGTAGCCTCAACATATAAACGCAAGGTCTGGAAGTTCTCCAAAGATGATTATCCAAAACTACGCAGAATAGTTTCGGCTTTTGATTGGAATTCCTGCTTTCACATTGACATTGATCCTTTTACTGCAGACTTAACTAAAACGTTAATGTCTTTTTGTGATACATGTATTCCGTCTAAGGTTGTAACTTTTCGCAAGCAAGATCCACCCTGGTTCCATAATGAAATAAGGTTATCTTTACGCCAGAGACGGCGAGCATACAACTCAGCAAAACGTTCCAACCATATTTATCTCTGGACTAAATACAAATCCCTACGTAATAAATCTAACATTGTTGTCAGAAGAGCAAAACAAAACGACTTAAATAAACTTGCCACAAAACTCAAGACCTCTAATAACTGCACTGATTTCTGGAAAACAATGAAGCTCTTCACCTCTCTATCCCCGTCATCTCATGACACACAGCCCCTATTATGCAATGGCAACATCTATGAGACCAATTATGATAAAGCAAACATACTCAACAACCACGTCCAATCTCAAATTATATTACAGGTCCCTGACCACGTAAACCTTTCTTCTTCGAATGCAGTAGAACAGTCCCTCCACGACTTTGATATCTCTATTGAAGATGTCGTGGATTTGATCAAAATGCTCAAGACAGGTAAGGCGACAGGTCAGGACTCTATAAACAGCTATGTACTAAGGGAAATCGCCCATGAAATTGCTAGTCCTTTAAGAAATCTTTTCAGTGGAAACTGTTTGTGCCGTCTTCAAGAAAGCTGATCCCCAGGAAGTAAGTAATTACCGCCCTATATCTCTTCTCAGTGGTGTTAGTAAAATCTTGGAAAGATTTCTTCACTAATACATGTTCAATTTCTACCGTGATTCTGACTTCTTTTCTCCCCTCCCGTCCGGTTTTATACCAAAGGATTCTACAATTAACCAACTGACGTCACTATATCATTCTATTTGTCTAGCTCTTGACGAGGACAAGAAAGTTCGAGCTGTCTTCTGTGATATTTCGAAAGCTTTTGACCTAGTTTTGCATTATGTCGTCCTTTCAAGCTTTTTTAGAGTGGCATAGATGGCAGATTGTTGGCATGGCTACGTGATTACCTTTGCGATAGAAAACAAAGGGTTGTACTTTCTGGTGCAACGTTGGATATGGTCTCTATTGCGGCCGGAGTACCCAAAGGCTCTTGTTGGGAATTTGGCGCGACGTCGTACGACGTCGCAGCGAACGTTTACGTTGTAATTACGTCATGTTTATATCATTGTTATTGTTGTAACGTCAGTAAGAGAAAAGTAAAGGTACGAACCAACACATCGTTTTGAGTCTCATTATTACGATCATACATTTTGGTGCCATGACCAAACAGTAAATAGCAAAATGAATTTACAAAAACTATTATCGGCAAGAGAGGGACACCGGGCTACAATTGAAGAACTACTCGTGCAACTTGCAACGGCAATAGAAGATAACCAACACAATGATTTTGAGCTGTCCTTTCAGACTATCAATGAAGTTATGCTATTGTTGAAGTCTATCGACGAAAAAATTGCAAGTAGTACAGATAGCATTGCAACAGAGACAAAGGAATCAGCTTTATACAGCTTTCATCTAAAACGTAAGTTGCACAGATACAAGAAGAATTTTGAGGGAGCTTTGAGCGGCTCTAATACACCACCTACGAGTCATGCTCAGGAAGTAGAGGATAGCAACCAGTCCTCAATCCCGCACACAACATTGCCGATAGTATCCGAGACACGCGAGTTCCTGCCTCATGTAAGTGTGCAACCGATGGCACACCATTTACCAAAGTTAACGCTGCCCATGTTTAACGGAGAATTGATGAGCTGGCCGACATTCTGGGATTCATTCTCATCAGCCGTGCACAACAACGATCATTTACCGGAAGAACAGAAGTTTGCGTATCTAAAGTCACTTCTGTACGACGAAGCTGCGAGAACAGTCGAAGGCTTTACATTGAGTAACGCCGACTACCAGCAAGCCATCAGTTAACTTGAACAGCGTTATGGACGAAAACAGAAGATCACCGCTGCCTACATGTCCAATCTACTGCAGCTGCCTTCACCCGCGGCTAACATACGTGATCTACGCTACTTTTACGATCGACTTGAGACAAACATCCGGGGACTGGAAGCGCTAAGAGAGGCACAAGACTCGTACAGTAATCTTTTGATACCGATTATTTTAGAACGGTTGCCGTCCGAAACCAGAAAGAATCTAGCGCGTGAAAACAAGAGCGTAAGTTGGATACTTTCCGACTTGAGGCAGGCCATTTTCCGCGAGATCGAGATATTAGAAGCTGGAGACGGCACTGACACCCACAACACATCATATTCGACAGCTGCGTTCCATTCAAGCGCCCGGATGAGCGGAAGTCGACAGAAGCTCAGTGACGTAGATGCCCGGATTACATTTGACCGTGATATGAAAAAGAAGCCAGTGAATTGTGTGTTTTGTGAGAAAAACCACAATGGGGACTGTTTTACGGTTAGCGACATCGACAAGAGACTGTTTATTGTAAAAGAAAAACGACTGTGTTATAATTGTTTAAGTTGCCATCATCAAGCAAGAAATTGTCCGTCGACATTTCGATGCAGAAAATGTGAGCGAAAGCACCATACTAGTATGTGCGATAATTCCCGAGAGAAGGCGGCACGCAGCGAAAGAGGAGCATCTGTGGCTGGATATCAGTCTGACATTACGTCCGAAAGTGCTAGCAACAACAACACCGGTGCAGCAGTACTTCACACCACTGTTCAGTCATCCCCAGCGAGAGTGTTACTGAAAACCGCGGTAGCTTCAGTCTGTTCCAACGGTCCTTGTGTCGACGCTAATATTTTGATGGATGAGGGGGCACAGCGATCTTTCATCACACATGATATGGCTGAAAGTCTGCAGCTTAAGAGAGACGGACATGACGTCATCAGCCTCTCTTCGTTCGGGGACGCAGGGGAGAAGGTACAGCGGCTTGACACAGCTACGGTAAACATTGTAGCGGACGATGGCGAGAAGATCCCGATACGAGTGTTGGTAATCCCTGTCATTGCTAAACCGTTGTCATCCTATTCCTACATCCGATCATGCGCAACGGATCTACCCTACCTTCGCGGCCTTAAACTTGCTCATCCCATTTTATCTGACGAGAACTTTGAGATATCGATG
>Ga0224511_10004274_pt1 | contig 10729 bp, 4 predicted proteins | sample SF_May12_sed_USG_2_FD_169988 | JGI IMG/M metagenome (GOLD analysis project Ga0224511, IMG submission 169988) | Sediment microbial communities from San Francisco Bay, California, United States - SF_May12_sed_USGS_8_1 | ecosystem: Environmental > Aquatic > Marine > Sediment | place: USA... | reverse complement strand
CGGTAATATTCAATGGTCTAACGTTACTTTCTAACCTTTTTAATACACTTTCTAATAAAGATGCTCATGTCAAAGTGGACGAATTTGCAAGAAATACTGCCAATACTTATATTTAGCCTCTGGTAACATAATTTTTATTATGCTATTTCTTATGCATAGAAATAGTCAATCACTTATTTGAAGTTTTCTAACAATGTAAACGTCTGCAAATTTTTGATAAATGCTAAAGTCCACCTTCATACTCAGCGTTCTGTGTGTTGACAGATGTGATCACGTGATGTAAACACAGACTGGTTTGGTTTGCGTAAAGTTTAATTTACGGAAATCTATTTACGCACGGGTTTTTGAAACGCCTTAACGAATTCGTAAAATGTTGGCGTATTTGGACGGTCTGTGCGTAAACGGCTGGCGTATCGTAAATCTTTATGAAACGCACCCAATGATTTTGATTTTCCCAGTGTTTGCCTAATATTTGAAAACAATGACGCACATTGTGTTATACATGTAAATACAAACTACAATAAGTCACTAAATATATAGCGCCTTTTAGAACGACGGTCGATATCATATTAAGGATATATATGCGATTATGTATAATGGTGATTTGAAAACACAATATTATCTGTATTAATGTCGTGTTTAGGCAACGTGGTTCGGTATTGTAACGTTAAATCGTTTGAAATAAATCACTTATATTTGCCAAAATATTGCAGCAATTTCCGAGAATATTGGACGTTCAAGCAAGAACGTTTAAATAAATGACTCAGAGTTTGATTAATTTATATTTATGTTAAAATGAAAAGAAAAATGACAATAAAAGTAATATTTGTTTTGCAGTATATTAAACTTGAATGCTAAATAATAGAGTTTGGTCTGCTGTTGAAAAGTGAAATATACTTAATTGTGTTTGTGACGTGTACACATTTTAAGTTGTGATGTACTAATACACTCTATCGAACGCTCTGTCTAGATTAAGTCCTGCTCGTCCAGACAATTCGTACACGTGTTGTGATTCACTTAATACGCATACAACTTCCTTAATGTTTGCAACAATCCGTTAACATCATATAACTAATAGAACGATTCTGAAATACAGTTCGTCACTTATCCTAAGTTATTTAAACCGCTCGTGACTCTTTAAGATGTGATTATATTTTTAGTCTAGGTAAATGTAGTGTTGTCGGATGTGGAATAAAATCAACGATTCTCAGTCAAGTCCTACAACAAGGCTATACCTACACTTCTTTCTTCATTTATAAATTAAAGATAAGTGCATATTTGCGCTTGTTAGTTCTTCCCATCAAAGCAACTGCGTGAAACCTGAAAGCAGTAACCCTCACAAAATTTCTTATATTGCAAAATTATTATTTTTCTGTAAACGGATTATACCATGATAACATTATATTTTTCGCCAGACAAATACATTATGTTTGAGGTTATATATCTAACTGACGTCTTCTTTTTCATATAATTATAACGATAGATCTTTTGACCATAGCTTGAAAGTCAGATGGGTCTGTTCAATGGGTGCAAAATTTCAACAGTCATGGTCAATTTGTTGTTGGGGTATAGGTTTATACAATGTCAGCCAAAATCTATGAACACATTCCAGACAGTCTATACTTGCATATTATCATTAATCATTTAAGTAAAACGTTATGGGCATTTATAAAGGTTCTTTTAAGCGTCAGTATAATATTTTACCAACTGTATGTGTACTTATCTTAGGCACATTTCTTCTGATTGATCGGCATTTGGAGTTTAAGCGTTGACAATTTTCATAGTTTCTGTGTACGTGTAGGCTTTAAAGTTGGCACATGTAAAGTTCAAAACAATAATGATTATTATTTAATGAAATTGTCATAACATTGATCATATTTTCTTAACTCACAACAAGGCCAATGTATACATATTGAAATACTTGTGCTAGTATCTACCTATTTATTAACACGTATTATTTTGAAGGCATTTAAACGCTATTGTGTGTATGTAGATTGAAACTCAGTTTATAGTACTAATCGCATATCAGTTCAGACAAGAAGTTAAACAAGCTGTAATTGGCTTTAAGTATGACTTAAAATGGAAAAAGTACAGTATATAACCCTATGTATCTATCTCTTGAATTGTTATATAACCATCACCATTTCTTGCTTTAAAACTTGTACAAACTAATATGTGTTGAAAATTAGTTTTTAACATAGACATGCTTTTTTGTTAGTTAACGTAAATACTATTCATTTCCTTATTTACAACGAGAATGCAGATTTACAAATGCAGCCACACTACTACGTATGACAACGGCTTATGGGAACGTATCTAATACGCTCGCATACGCTGACATATGTTAGGAATACGTACCGTGTAAAACATGCGTTTTGTAAGTTTCACGTACGCTGGCATATATCGGTGTACGTTTTGTTTTACACAGAGACCAACTTTTGTTTAGGACATGTTCAAATGTATCAGCGCATGCGAGCGAATAGCATATACGTTACTTGTACGCATATCATACGCACGATATACTTCTAGACAAACGCTTAGTACGTTTAAGGTGAGTTACTCATGCGTAATACGAACGTTGTCAAGACGCTAATTATACGTTCGATAGGCGGAGTTTTCAGCTAATAGATCCTCTATTAGAGGTATGTATGCATTTTATGAATGTTTTAGTTGTGTCCTTGGCATGTATGTACGTCCGCTAATGATTGTTTATATATCAATTTGTTTTAAGTTGTTAAGTTTTACACTTTGAATAAATAAATCTTATGGAAAAGAAACAAACCTTGAATATTGTAAAGTACAATAACCTTAAAATCAGACAAGCAAGAAGACTGTTCGTTGTACTATTTGTTAAAATAAATGCTCATTTGTAAAAATAGATGATAACTTAATCCAAAGCCAATTGCTTTCATGTATATATGTTTACAATTGGTTTTAAGGAAGAAATCTTTGAATCAGCGACAACGTATAAACAAATAACCAGCCTTCCAAATACAATTTCGGTACATTGTCTTTAACTGATTAGCAAGCAATTATTTTTATGCGACTAGTTTAGCGTTATGATAAGCTCGTGTAATATACCCTTGATGAGTTTGTATCACCAATACGTAGTTACCTCCCTTAAACAGTTTTACTGAGAGCATTACAGTAATGAACAGAACATATACCTCCCTTTAACTGTGTTATTTGTCGGCATTGTAGTAAAATGCTTTTAACCACTCAGATGGACACACAGTGTGACAATAATTTATAAGCAATAGCCTTGTAGCTGTTACCATGAGGTATTGTTGCCTATAAGGCAAAATAACAGGGCAATTTAAGTGTATAAGTCAAGAAATGTTTTATGAGGTCTTCTAATACGACAATACATCTTCAATCAAGGTTAAACAATAACAAAGGGAAAAATCTAGAAGTAAAAGTTATTATTTTAAAGCACTGTGCTTTCCCTTAAGAATTATATTGTGTGTACCAATATCATGCATAAATGTTCCATTAAAGGTTATTTACATGCGGTATTTGCGTGAACGTACAGCCTCCATAAAATGTAATCATTTGGCTGTGAACTGCCTTTTGGCGATCATACCATATCTTCCACATTCTATGTTGAATGGTTGCTGAACGTAGAGCAACCCGATATACATTAAGATATAAGGTTCACCTTAACAATAAGGATTTTCATCTGAGAACTGTTAAACATTTCCACATTTTGCAATAGAGGAGAGAAGGAAAGTAGCAAAGCTTGACTTACATGGGGAAACGATGACATCAGTATTGAAGTTGAAGCTGGTTATTACTAGTTTTATAATTTGTGCAACCATCGATACCCCACAGAATTCTGTTTAAACAACTTACTTATATACATAGTGTCCCGAAAAAGCAGAACCTCACAGTGAAGAAGGTGCTTTACAATCCACTGTCAACAGATGGATAACCTAAAGCCGCTATTCCACGTGTCCGTTTCCGTATCGGAATCTCTGTATAACCGTATTCGGACGAAAATTGAAACAGTTGAAGAACGTTGTGCTTATTCTTGTCGTTCGTATCAGTTGTCATCATATCCAAGTCCGTATATGGTGTTTGGACAGAAAGGCTCAATGGACATCATTTGAGAATGTGGAGACGCAGGGGCAACACGTGAGAGCCTCGCGTGCTGTGAAGGACGCTGTGTGAATCATGAATCTACAGACGGCGTTTGCAATAACTTTTAACAATAATACAAGTAATCGGAAAATATTGTATAACCAATCAGACCGCCTCCTTATAAAGCTTCTAGAAAACAAGGTTATGGTTAACATATTTATATAATTTAGATTGAATTTATTTAAAATAATCTGAACAATACTGGCAGTAAATGTTTGCTGCATATCAACCGATGTCCCCGATGTTGAACAGTATTGCAGCTTAAATATGCTTTCAATACCAATTAAACAGTCAAACATATAACTGACCTTATACCTCTGTTTTATCAGAGTGCTTGTTATATATGTATTCTATGACGATAACCTACACTCATGACCGCGTTTATTTCTTACACTGGTTTAGCAATATGTATATAGATTTGTTGATGTCCATAGGCGACACTCTATCAAAAGGCTTATAGCACAACTATCTGATAACAACGACAATGTTATTATCTTAAACCTCTGTGCTGTCACAGTGCTTGTTTTATCTGAATTCGAAGACGATAACCTACAATCGTGACCGAGTTTATTACATACACTTGTTTATCAATTCGTATTTGGTTTGGGCGATGGCTTAAGGCGACAAACAATCATAGGCTCCTGACAAATCTACCTGATAACAACGATAAGGTTATTATTATAATGTTTTAATGTGTGCCGTCGAAGGTACACAGGACGTTAAACCATCTATTATTATGAACGTATCGTTTTTAATCCGTATGTGGACAAGGTCGTTCGTACAGCAACTATAATACGGTAAAAAAGTTCAATATTTAGAACGCCTGTTTGTTAGTGTGTGCCGTGTGATCCAGGAGAAAAATGTTATTTCTGTTAATATAAGGTCTACCATTGACGTGAATTTAGTCCAGGTTTAGAAACTTACTGCAATAATAACGATTATTAATGCGAATTTTCGTGTGCGGCTCTTCAAACAGTTTCACAATTGACAATTTGAGAGTAAATAAAGCATTGTGAAACTACGTGTATATGTAGGGATTCATTAAATTAATGTCGAAGCTGTATATCAATTTATTATACTTGCGCCTACCATTTCTCATTGCAGACATGTTTTAAACCCAAACTTACAAATATTAATTATCAAGAAGAACCAGACAACATAACCTCTCAATGATATAGCGTCAATCTTTTATTAACATCTCATATTGACGTACTATTTTACGATTTATCATATCATGGAGAAATCATTTAAAACCATCAATAGAAAATTAAAATAGACACACACGAAGAACACAAATATAGTTAATTCTGAATGTCTGTTGCGTCTTTGTGTTCTGCGTGTTTTTGTGTTATTATATGTTTGTGTTTAAACGGTCCATTTTTTCTGGGTGCCTCTGAAATTGTCATGTCTACATTGATTACACCATTCATTCTTTAAACATCTCTTCAATTTATATTATGTATTTATTTACACCATTATACTATTTCATCTGTTAAATTTACAGTGTGTGATTACAATCGAATTTGCTATTTGTATTATTATAAGAGTCATTGCAAGTTATGTGTGCGGTATACATCACATCTTTAAATTTTCGATTTGCTAGTAGGTTACAATTTAGTTCGATCACGCGTTCTAGAAAAACATTCACTGATAACGTTAAGCCATAATACCACAAATAGGTGTAAACAAAAACCAGGTTAAATGTCGACCAACAGATAATTTACATCTGAAGTATTTGAACAAATGTAGGCATGCAGATAAAGTTGGTACATTTTGTAATCATTTGATAAACGTGTGCCATTATGGCAATAGTTTGCGTTAGGCTGAGCAATTCTAAGTTTTGCGTTCATCGGACGATTTTAATACGATGAACAATTTATTGTTCGGCTAAACTCCAAACGCATCCCCTGTATACACTTTCGTTTGTTTCCTCGTTCATGTCGAGTGAGTTTAGCTATTCGGACCAAGATGGATAAACTATGTAATTATGGACACAGTCAAATACTTTCATCAAATGTGTGTTCTTAAATATGACGATGTTAATACATGTAACATTGACCAATCCATAGTTCCGCAAAACTCCAATCGCCTCCCCTTTCCATACACTCTTTTGTGTGTGTGATAAAGTTTATCACAAACAGGAAGTATGCTTTCTTTTGGGTCAAATTGTCACCTGCCAATCATAACCCTTATCAACTGGATTAAAATTGACCCTGCACTGTTATGTAAGATCATGATTGACAGTTGGGGCACATTCTATTCTTGGTGAATTTGGGTTTTCCCGTCGTATTAGATTGTCTTTCAAATCACTGCTTGAAACACATTTTGAATATATATCCATTTATGATCGTTTTAACGTAAATACATATTAATATAAGTAGTAATAATTTGTTGACCACAATGGAAATAAGTGTTCGCTTTTTTGTGTTATTTTTAAAAAAAAATGTGACTTGACTGTATAATATAACATTAAATACACATATTTCAATAAACATTTTTATTGATATATTTTTACTTTTTAATAACACACATTTACCTATCAAATGTTAATTGTTAAAGTGATATTCATCTTTGCTATGTTGTATTCAATGTACATTGCTCTTTTATTCTGACAAACAGTATATATATAATATTTTATAATACCTTTTTGGCGTTTCTGCTAGAATGTTATAACAAAACTACCATACCTGAATTTAGTTGTACTTATTATCAATTTCATTATCACAACAATTAGTGAGCACATACAATGCAAACTGACAACAACTTCACACATGGAACATATAAACTCACGACTCAACAACCATCTGTTGAGGAAAAACTGAGCTGGTCATTGACGCGTGCAAACATTATTTAACACACATCAATCAAGCTATCAATTGCTCTTGGTACTAGGATACATCTTTCATTTTGTGTTTTCATTTCACACTGTGTTGCACGTTAGTTATGTCAAATCACGATGGTTAGTTTCTTCACTACATTTGCTGACACCGTAAGTCAAAGCCATTCATGGATATTTATTTGCGTGCTTGTCATTGTATTTCTCTGAACAGTTTTGTTATTTTAATTGATGAACAACTTCAATAAAGCCGAGGATGCTATGCATGCTATGTTTCCTAAGAATTTCCTCTTTTTTCGGTTAACATGTAATTGCAATGAAAGAAAAAAATACATCACTATTTATGAAATCTTGTGTTTAGACATTTAAAATATAGAACTAGATTAAAATAATAAAAATAAACAATATGTACTATTGTATTTCTTCTTGTGGCCTGAACAGTGAGTGATGACATGCCATCGTGGCATTTTTGTTAAGTTGTATGTCTTTTGTATCTTAAACATATAAACAATGCTTTTAGATAAATCATTGGATTAAAAATATGTCACTATAGGAATACAAACTACCTTTGGTATTTTTGCCTTTTGCACTATCTACAAATAGGTAATGTTGACTGTTTTTTCATTTTCAATTTTTTTTGGGTCATTCGTCAACTCTGGTGACACAACACCTTTAGCGAGCATTTGAAAACATGCACAATGTGTGAGTCAAGAAGATGAATATCCTTGACCCACCGTTTTGTAGACCACAAATGAGTCTCATGACATGTTCTAGATAGATAATGCGCCTCTAAATTATCGGTTACGTTGTACATTAACCCTATGCCCAAATATAGGTACGTACAATGTACTTACATACTGACATCGATGGCCGAATATCAAAGAAGGCCACCGTTCTAAATTTAGGTCATATCTATGATAAACGCATACAAGTTATACCCTTTGCCGTCTAATATCTTAACAAATAAGTAAGGTAGTAGATACAATATATGTAGTGTTTATTCTGCCATATCGGTTCAATATAGGTCATGCAAACAAATGTGGATCGTGTTATTTTATGTATATGATAAGTATATGATGATATAAGGTAACACATTCCCTTACAAACCAAAACCTACTTTTAAACGTTTTCCTAATCAATATAAATTGAAGAGATGTTCAAATAAACAATGTTGTATACAATGTAGATATGTCAAGTTTAAAGGCACCATGACAAAATGGCCCGTACAAAAACTAACACACAGAAACACGTACAACATTATTACGCAACAGACATTTAGAAAAACTATAATTTTGTGGTTGTTAAGTAAGACAATAAATAATTTATATTTTGTTATAGGAACCAAAGGTGAACATAAATCCTGTAATTTGCCTTACAAATGTAGTTTTGTAATTACAATCGCTTTTCTTCGTTTAAATTGCATTGGCTTTCTTGGAAAAAAAATATGTCAGCAATAAGAAACTTACATTTGACATTATAACATGATGTATTTAGAAAAATGAACTTGTTTTTATGCAAGTAGTATAATTATATTAATACATAGTAGTATATCGATATATATTAATGGTGCATCTTCTCTTGCCATCCATTTATTTCATTCATTATGTAAGTTTTTATGGCAGGAAAATAAATTGTGATGTATGCTTTGTTGGTTTGTTATATTGATATTGAATGAATGTGCACGGTAATTACATTATACATGTAAACTAGCGGTCAGAGAAGAATCTACAGCACTAGCTGCTTCATTATATGATTTTAAGTCTTCAAATATGACTGGGCTAACCGGACCAATGGACGTCTAGTAGTGTCAGTACCGATGAGACTTGAAACCCCATTTTTCCGAATCGCCACCAGACGCACACTAGGCCGACAAAGTTAATTGAGTGCTTAGGGATTGTCTTGTTGTGTTTGCCACTTAGCAAAGCAAAGGTTGACGCGTACACCTATAGTTGGCACTAGTACTTGAAATAAACTCTTAAATATCACAACATTTTTTTTATCCAGGGCGATGCGGACGGTATACTTTATGTTATTGTATCAAAACCCCGGTTTTCACAAAACTTATTAAGATATTTTATAACTTGTGTCGCAGTGAATTAGATGTTATCTCAGGTATACTTGCGTCCTACGTGTATTACACTTCTTTTTGCCGCCTGAGCATTGCGATAAAGCGGCGTTACTTGGTTCAATAGTTCTATGTCAACATGTCAACTGGCGTTATCAATTGGGTTTTAGAATGCTAACATTTTAAGCACCTACCAAACAAGGATATGTGTTATATTTAATTAACAATCTCCGATCATGAATCCAGTTCAAACATAAGCGACTTGTCCGCTAAACCTACCAATGTCGAGTGCCTTGAGATTATGGCAAAATAGGTAAAAGCTTATCAAAACGTTGTCGATGATTAAACAAACTATCCGGTTAAAATATTTAAATCACATTCCACATATAAATGATCGGACACTTTTTTGAGACGGCATTTCACGTTCGTTTGATGTTTAATCAGCACGTCGCGCAGACGTCACATGACCAAGAAGAAACGTGTTTGTATTTACTGTTGCGGTAGCTATGCCGAACCATTTATAAAAAGTTCTGTGTTTAGTAATAGTGAATATGTTTCTTAAATATAATAAATATATAATACTTCTAGATTTGTTAGAGTAACCTCTATAACCTGATATTTTAGATCTTATTGTGATCACTACATGAGTACAACGTAGTATTAAATGTGGAGTGTTTTCACTAAGTTTACCCCATGATTGCAACACCAAGATTCAATGCAAACATATAAATTTATAAACATTTTATGATCTTACTTGATTCCATAATTAAAATAGACATTTTAACATGGCCTTCCAAACCGTTCCAAAAACGCGTGGAGATTCCCTAAATGTCGTTAACCTTAAATGTTAACATTACCGGCATCTGTATTTAAAAAATGGAAACAATCAACAATTTATAATCCTACCATCTTTTAGTGCATGTTAATATCATCAGAGGTTCTTGCTCTTGAAATAAATTATAACGACTGTCTCACGTAATTCGGGATGCATATCCTCCCCGGGCGCCTGCAATGCAGATAAGCTATCACAGCATACGATTTACCAAGACATGTATTTAAACATTGAAATTTAAGCGCAAACTATATATCTATATGGATAAAGTAAGAAATAGTCATAGTGCTCATACTCAAAGTTTTACGGCCGTTGTGCCGTTAGTGAAACAAACATCGGCCTTTGTTCATGTGTGAGTCCAGCCTTTTATTTGCTGAACAGTATCATATAGTCATTTAGAGTTTAAGTAAAACACTTGCTCAGACTAATATATTAAAAAGCTATCTTTGTACCTTAATAATACATGCTGATGATATACTTAAACTGAAGTGGACTTAAAGGAGTTAATCTTTTAATAGAGTATATATCTTTCTATATGTATATACACTCTAAATCAGTAGTCTGCTTTAACATGAACATGTGCAACATCTTCTGTATATATAAAAATATTACCAAAATCATAATTTATAATTGACTTATTTTTTTCTTGTATCATTGTGTTGTTTATTTTAGAGAAAGTGGTTTTATCCGCGATGATGGCTTATGGAGTGTACATGTATGTTGTTTACATTGAAAATGGAGTTCTGCTCATGCGCTAGGGGGCGTCAGTGGTGTGGCATCATTCATTACCACTGATGAACAGCTTCAATAAAACCGAGGCTGCTGTTTTCTCGTGCAGGCTATGCTTCCTGAGGGC
>Ga0224511_10004273_pt1 | contig 10729 bp, 4 predicted proteins | sample SF_May12_sed_USG_2_FD_169988 | JGI IMG/M metagenome (GOLD analysis project Ga0224511, IMG submission 169988) | Sediment microbial communities from San Francisco Bay, California, United States - SF_May12_sed_USGS_8_1 | ecosystem: Environmental > Aquatic > Marine > Sediment | place: USA... | reverse complement strand
AAATGATATGCGGATATTTGGGTGAATACTTCTATAAACTATATATTATGGAATGGAAATGTAAATAAATAAATATCAAGACATCCGGTTTCAAAGTATAAAAACGCTGTGGTAATTAACATAATACGTGAACAGTTCGTTACACTGAAAACTATTTACACTATCACGAAATAATGCTATACCGCTTACTTATACATTTTAATGAATATAAAACGGAAGACATGTGTTATGTTCTAATGATTTTATAATCCTTCTCTATTTTCCTTGTGAAAATTCTTCATCAGTATCTGCTGGTGTAAACGAGAACAATCATGTTCTATAGATTTTGATTCTGACGGAACTCACTGAAGCCGAATATTGGGGTTTATGCTCTTAATTAGCCAGCAATTAGCGCAGTTCGTCTGTCCAGGGAAAATGGCTACCGTTAATATTGTTTTTGCAGGGGAATAATGAGCACGCTTAGACTGCGATAGAACAATTAGGGGGGTAAAATTGATTAACTATAACCAAACAGCGCTGAGATTAATTCATCAGATGGTAACTCATGAGAATAGATTATGTTTGAAGAACAGACGCTAAAACATGCAAGGACAATTGAAACCGTTGCTGCAATTACAACAGTTCCGTCTTTATAAATATGATTTAATTATCCCATCATTTTTGCGCCTAGTTTTAAAAGCACAATATATCGTTATCTTTGTTATATACGGTGGGACACATAAAGAATTTATAGCGTTAATTAAAAACAAAACATGAAATACTTTGAAGTTTAAACTAGATAACTTTAGCAAACAGAATAAATATTTAAGCATGTGTACGCATTTGTTAAATTGAACTGGTCAAACTTGTTTCAAAATCACCTATTAATCAATAAAACATTTTGAGAAGTTATTGAAGAGAAACTTTTTCCGAATTTAGGTTATTTCCTGTCTATTTTTACAAAGTTATCTGTGTAGGAATTGAGATATATGTCTGTGGGGAATATTCCGACGTGTATGTCCATGTTTATGTGAGTTGTGTGGGTACACTGGCAGGTGATTGATGGTTTAATGATCATTACGATTACTTGTAATTAACAGCATGTGTGTTTTATGTTTTCAATTTAGCGGAAGCTCAAGATAAAATTAAAACCGATAATGTAAGGTTGTTTTCACCGGTGTTTTACGATAAGCGTTCAAATCTTACATTAACTTAAGCCATAGCTGTTTAACTATTTAAGAGATATATTTTCAAATCGTGAAATTAAAATGAAATAACTCTGGAAAAGGCACTTTTCTATGGAAAATAAATAAGAATACATTCACAAAACGCTAAAATATTGAAATGATTTAATGCTTTTTAATGACATTGTTAATTCATATATTAATCATACTTTTCGCACTCGCTGAAAGAAAAAATAGTATTGGAAAAATCTTTCTGTAAATATTAGCGGCGAACAGAGTGGCTTGGTCGATAAACAAATCAGAAGGCGGCAGAGCGCTTATGCTGGTCTTTCAATGGAGGCATTTCTCACCAGCTCTTAAACATAGAACTCAGTCGGCTCAGTCGTTCCTGTATTTATGCTTTGTAAATGTATATCGGAAACTTCTTTAGCTTGTCTTTAAAATTACGAATCTCGGCATGTAAGCTAAGTATTGACGAGGTGGATTGATTTCATTTCAGTGTTTGTAATCGGTGCTTCGAGGGATATTGCACAATAGCCTCTGGATTGAGCATTATTCAAAGCGCTAGCGGAGATTTGTTTATGATTGGAATACACATTTATACATGACTGTGACACTGCTACAGCAGCTGAGCCTGCTCTTTGTGTTTTGTTGTGGTGTGTAGCTATTTATAGATCATTCGTACAGTGAAATAACAGTTTATGAGTAGTTTGTTCGTAGGGTTGATGTGTATTGATAGCGGCGGTGCAGTGCTTGGTGTTTGATCTGTAACAAGAAATTAATTTGAGATTAATTGTTGAATCAAGATGGATAAACCTGTACCCGAGGAGAAGGAATGTATGATGATGAATAACGGGAACAACTCAGGTGGGCGATCGAAAGTCAAAAATGTTAATAACGAATTACTGGACACGAATGCAGGTTTGAATAGAAAACTGCATCAACTTCAAACCTACATAGTCGGATTAGCAGTGCTATGTGTCGTTATATTCGTCATTATCATCATCACGTTCTCGGTGCTATTCGCGAACATAAAATGGGATGTTCAAAATCACGACCACCCGCCTAAAGTCGGTGCTCAGATGAGTAAAATCCTGGAAAAGGAGGAATTATGTCTTCTTTGTGACGAAGTTCGACTGGGTCCAAGTCCGGAGGAAGATCGAATGTTGGATAATTTCGTCCGCAGAGGAGAGGAATGTTGCGTGGAGACCCCGGCCCAACTTCTAAAACTTCTGCAACTGGTATGAAATTCACAATTTTTATTTCTTTATTTTTTTTTAACAAACAGTTTTCATCCTTCAACAATACACATGTACCAAATTACAAGCCCTTTAGCCCTAATCTTTATATCAAAATTCTAACATGATTTGTTTTCTCGACCTCCAGACATTTGTTCGGGAAGACAGACAATTGTTGGTCAACGTCAACTGTCACAGAATAAGAATTTTGAGAAAAAAAGGCACCTAGTTCTCTTATACTGTCTCTGTCTGCCGTTTTATGACATTATGATCAAGTTTGACGTCTAAAAGCACGAAGGATATTCTCTCTGACTCAGCTTTATAATCACATTTTACCGTCGTCATGAAAAATGTGTGTTGTTAACTGTTAAAAACTTTTTTTTTTAATCCTCAATATGTTCTGTACTTATCCTTTAAAATGTAATTTTAGAGGGAATTTGAACAGAACACAAAACTGCTTATTTAAATCAATGAGTCTGTACATGTTTTATAAGTGTCATCGATTCCCTACATGTCTACAGGCAGTATACTCAAATACTAATTGAGATCAATATAATATTGAACTCGGTTCCGTGTTTTAATAAAATTTACAAAATCCGTGCTTGATTGTCAACTTGACATGCGTAAATAAAGTTTCCGCAAACAAGAACTCATTTTAAGTGCATAGGTTTTCTACCATACACTTATTTTTCTTTTTGTAATTAACTTGCTATTTATTTTTCCGTCATACTTAAATTACTTTTTAAACCAGAAGATCAAGACTAGAAATTAGAATCCAATAGTGTCTTTGTGCCAGTTTCTAACTCTAAATGACGACGTGTGCTTACTAAGAGAGCTATCTCCATTACTGTATTTACAACCGCAACCAGAATATATTCTTTCTCATCTGACAAATATCCAGGACTCTTCAAAGCAAATTATTCCTTGATTTTGGACTCTTGGGAATCAGGAATCTTTAAATTTCCTTGGTGTTTCTGTAGACGATGTTGAATTATGTGTCAAACTACAGCCGCATTTATCTGAGCGCGTTAACGAAGCGATTCAAATTCCTTTGACGTATGAGTTTCTCTCAAAATTACTGACTTTTTAACCAACTGTTTTTCGTAAGCGGTTAAGTCACGTGACTGTATTTAAACGGTGGTTCTTGATTGATAATACGAGATGTTTCACCATTATTAGGCTCATCAGTCTAAAAATGTAATTATCATCGATTAAAAAGCATTTTCAATCAGAAAATTGTTGGACCATTAGAACGTTTTCTTTTAAGTTTTTAAAGAAAAAGTGATGTATTTCTAAATTTTAGCGTAATGAATCATTCTGCGTTTTTGGTCTTATAGCTGTACAAGTTAAGATAAGCAGTCTTAAATTTTATTATGCACGCACATATTCAATGTTTTTCTGTCGATTTATAAAAGTTTTTATCATTTCACTGTTAACGTGAACACGTGTGTTTAATCAATTCTCATAAATAAAACATAATTATATATGATATGGTAAAAGCCTAATGATAGAAATGTTAATAAGGTAGCAATTTTCTGTATCATATTGTCGAGATTTTTTTTTTGTTTATAAAGAAGATACATTATATATGTATTAATCATATGTGTGATATTTAATTTGAGTTTTATTTATGACAGTGTATTATAAACATTTAACTTTTATTTACAAAAGCATAAGGCTTTTTATGGACATCATTAGCAATAATTGTACATAAAAATATAGAAAAATAGTTCCATATCGAACACGGCTATGATATCACAGGGTTACCAGACTCTGGTGCCATTTTGTGTTCCCACTGTTACACGTTATCATCGCGCTGTTTATCTTGGCATGTCATTTACGCCATGATTTCCCCACATTATTACATTATAAATAAATTCAAACATAATATTTAGAGGAAAGAAATTTCCCAAATTCTTAAACAGTAATGAAATTTCATTGAAGTTTTTAGATTAACAATTTAAATGTTTAGACCAGCAAAGTGGACATCATTCAATGATATTATAACAGTTTTGAATTAAGATAAGCTTTTTTTTTCTTAAACCGTGCATTTTATGTGTTCTGATATTTTTAAACCATGTGGTACCACATTTTAGTGCACAGAATCATGAGGGGTCCTTCATTAAATGCTTACGTGAAATTGGTCCATTGGTCTGATATATAGTAACTCTAGTCTTCGAAGACGGTGGTTAATGTTCAATTGTGGCTTCATTACATTTGTTTGACTGGGATCTTAAATTCGTAAATTGCCAGACCTACGAAAGACACGAAATTAAATTTCCAACGAATACAAATGATTTCACAGTATTATGTACATACATGATCCACGTATACATGTACAACAACAGGGACAATCAAGCAGATACGTAAATAAGTAAGGAAGGTGGCCAATATTTAATATGCAGGCAAACGTATTCAGGTCACTGTAGGGTCACGGCCTGCAAAACCTGCGGGCGTGATATGTTTATTGCGGGGTCTTTAATCATTTCGAACATCGGTCCATTCGCCGTTTGTCAACGCAGTGTTTGCGCTTAGTAAATATTTCGTTAGCCGTCCGCCGTTGGTCGATATGTAGCGTAGGGTACCGTACTGTACAGATATCATCGTCCATGGTCAAGCGACTTCTGACTTTCGGCAAAACTTTCCATTGTTTTTATACATTTAATGGACTGCAACATTCGACTAAAAAGTTGAAAACAATTGTGTCGATATATCGTGCTCTTATTTTTTACCCAATGAAATATAACTCAAAGTCAAATAAAAAGGAAAAAGTACGGCTATGCACTTGGTGCTATTAATTATGTATAGTCTACATCGCTGTTGTACAAGTATAGCCACTCGTATAGATGTTTATAGTTATGCCAGTGCATCTTATTGAAGATTATTTCGTTAATATTAAACGCAAATCACTAACACATGAGTCAAGTAACTTTTGAAACATGATAGTTTTATCCTCTTACATTAAAAGTATCGCGCGTTAAAATATCAAACCTTGTTCATAAGTTTTACGCAGTCTTGAGTTCTGATAGCTGTTAAAAATTATAATGATGTTTGAGCGATTAAAGTTTCAAAGAACATTTTAAGCTCATAAATTGGGAACCTACACGACCTTACATGAAAATCTTATCTCCAGTGAAGAATCTGATGCCTATATGTGATCAATCAATTTGCTTCTCTGCAACATTAATCCGCAGGATTCTCTTATAGTGGAATGAAACCGAGTCAAAACGGTAATAAAACTACATCATAAATACTAAAGATTTTAGAACAGATTTCATCGTTCTAGGAATTCAATATAAAACTGTCTAAAACGCGCACCATGTACGCATGTACGCAAGTCTGGAAACTCATAAAAGATTTAATCTGTTCGTTCCATGGTAAGGGGCGATCTACGACCGATAAAGACAATAGGCAAACTGCCCTGGTCGTAATTAGGGGAGCCGAGAGTAATTATTTACTGTTTCCTTTCATGCGATCGCGCTTTCGTGGGTATAATATGAGGCAGCTCTTGTAGACGTGCACGGAATGCTATCAGACCTTTAATGTTTTATGGCCAGGCGCTATGGTTCTTATATTTGATAGACATTGTGTATTTGATAGATATTGTGTCTTTTACTGGACTCGTTTTATGCGTTTATTTCACTATCAGGCATGCCCAAACGTATTTTAGCAGTCATGTTTTAGATGTCGTTCATATCTTTGAAAGAAAATGTTTTCTTCGTGCCACCCATTATGGGAGTGTCGCGAACCCCACTGAATGTGTTCCATTTCTTCAAACTGTGAACGCAAAATTAACACTATCAAAGTCACGTAAACAATGCCGGGTTGAAGCAAGCACATATCTCGTACCTACATAAAATCAGAACTATTGCTCATACTTTCACGAAGGCTTCTAACAAATTTTTTTATTGTTAAAAAAGGAATGACAATTGTAAAATAATTTCGGCATTATTTCTTATATGCAAAAAGGTAGAAGTTGTCCTATTTATATGAACATTTTGTAGAAGTAAGGAGAAATTGAAAATGAAAAACAAAGATCTTGCAATCAAGGCCATTAAGTTTATGTTGTTTTGGTCGGAATATCAGGTATGGCTTTCACCTACATTTCTTCATGCTGACATGTTGCATGCTCTTTAGATTCCCTCTTATCTCACTTCCTCCGTGTTTCTATTCACAAAAAGTCGGACCGAACGATGCTATACACAGTCTCATGATACGGAATTTGATCAATCCGAAAAAAAATCTTACCTTAACCCCCAAAACCCAAGTTTTATGTTCTGTCCTAAAGAATAACGATGTTTATATCTAATTGGCACTTTGAAAAAGTACTATCGAGGCAATATCAGGGTGGGCATATTTGTCTTTCTCTGGGAAACATTCCGGCACCAAATCTCGCATATCTAATGATACAAAACGTGCACCTGACGGGAGTTAACGGAATTAATTGGAATGCAAATTGTTCTGCTGCATGCGTGAAGCACACTAGGTTTTGTGTTGAGAGTAACAGCACCAGGATGTAGAGACGGTAGACTATTTCCAATCCATGGCATATGAGTTGAAAATAGAAAGAACGCTGGTTATAATATTATTACATTAATTAGGTCTAAAATAATACATGTGTTTATTGTAACCGCAATAATAGGTTGGCAGGGTTGCGGCTAATTTTTTATTTTTCTTATTTCTCTACCGTGCCATTACATTGTTTAGGTTTGAAATTAGAGTAAAACAGTCTGAAATTAATTCCGTTGTTCTTTGTGCAGTTTTGTTGCCGAATTTGGATTCGGTAAAGGATTTATTTTCTGTACATATTGAGAATGAATAAAGTCGCTTTAATACTGCATTTTCAACAATCTTTATGTAAATATGATTTGAAACGTCTTGCTGTTTTGAATAGTTTATGCTTTGGATTAAAATATTTGCACAACAGTTTTTAAATTTATAACTACATAACCTTTCATTAATTATTGTTTATATTGTGTTTAACCTTATTTTAGAACGTTCATAACATGTATAAGGTTATAATAACATTACTCATTGTTGGCATTACCTTGCAGAAACCTTCTTACGTATGATATTAAACAATCTTATTTTCAATTAGCTCATACACATCCAATCTTAATCGTATTTACAAATCTTTTAAGCACATAAATGACGTATATTTTAGAAGTCCATTCACAAGTCAGATCAATATCTTATTTACTAATATTCAAATCGTATATCCAATTGAATTCCATTCCGTCGGTTTAATTCGAATATACACAACGTGGATATTTCCCAATCACCAATGAATCATATCTCTTCATGTATATCTGTTTACGCTACTTACCTTTGTCACAAAAACGCAGCTAATATTAATATTACAATTGGCATTGTTTTGTACAGGGTACTAATTGTTTTTGTTGTCTTCTGTAAACTGTTTATAGAGCCCTGGTATAGGAATGTCGGATTGGTAACGCGTTTGAAAAACGCTGGCTTAGTTTATGTTCTTATAAAGCCGATGTAATATTAGTTAATAATAATAATAATAATAATAATAATAATAATAATAATAATAATAATAATAATAATAATAATAATAACGCGTAAAAATGCCGAAGCAAAGCTAACGTTTTATTTTTACAAAATTATATTTAAGGTATTCTTGTGTGCAAAACATTGATAAGATATAACACGTATTGTAAGTGAAATAAGTTTATTCTATTCCACTATATTTTATATAAATCGCAAGGGGCAACTAAATTGTTTATATAAAGAGAAAAACGATGCGTTTTCACCTAATACAGATCTTCACTGTGATGTATGGGTTCAAATAGTCGATTAAGGAGTCACTTAGTAGTCGTTTTATGCCGCTAATGCACTTCACATGAACAATTTCCGTACTTGCGAACAATAAGAGGCCGTTAAACATTAATAAACCATGAAAACACGCTGTGCTTGTAACCGTTTAATCCATGCTATATCAATTTCGTTCTATTTAGTTCCGTTCAAGAACATAGTTAACTTTATTGACGTTATTCTTTGGGACATGTATTTCAAAACTGACTCAGCATTGAATTAACCATTATTTAAACTTCGACACGTACAGAGTTTTGTTTGTTTATGATACATGATGCGCAATTTTAACAAGAGTACATTCTTATATTGAAGTGATTTGAAATAGTAGTTATGAATATCTTTATCTTAACAAAAAAGTTCGTTTTGCGAATTTATATAGAATAAATAACAATCTCGCATCTCTATTGTAGTCCGACTTATGCGATTTAAGCAGAAAAAACTTGGAGCGGGGGTGTTGAGTATAGCGAACTTGCAGTGGACGACAACAGCGTTTAAATCGCATAATTTGTTAACTGTAAAATAAACTAAATATATCAAGTAATCATTTGATCAAATATTAATTACTTAAATTACATTTTTCATTAACGTTATTGACTAAAAAACAACAACAACGCCAAAACGAAACACTTACAACTGAAAGACAAAATAATATAAAAAATGTCTGAGCTCGCAAGTTTTTAAAAAATTCCTTAATACATGCTTGATGTACCGGTACTGTACTTTGAACTGGAAACGATGTTTGCGTCTGTTGAAACATAAAAAGTAGATGTTTGAGAACAGAACTTTTATAATGGAATAGGAATGATTTTATCAAAGAAGGCTGACTTAAATGCACATACATAAAGATTTATATAGAATGACGCATATTGGAGTACTGTACATTTCTAAATGGTATAATATTGATCGCAGACAAGTTCATTGGCTTTTTATTAACTTATAATAACTCAAAGCGTCAATTGTATGAACTGTACGGAATTTTGAATGATTACTATTGACCATTTATCAAACCGCTCCTCTTGAAAATCACAGATGTATAATTATCTATGTAAGGGCATAACCGTGTATATTTAATGAGGAAGCGTCATATTTAACCTACAAATCGTCAAACTTAACACTTTATGTAAGTGTCAAATCCCAAACAGTCTCGTAGAAAGTGCGTTGTTTATCGTAGAACTAATTCTACACGGATATGATATTTACATTTCATTACCAAATACTCAAACGCTTGCGATTTAAACGGGCTTGTTTTGATTTCAATTTCACAACTCCCCAATGGTAAATGTCATCCGAATTTCGCCCCTTAAAATGTAAACAAAATGTTATCTGGCATTTTGAGGCAAGCAAATTAGGTATTACTAATGTTTAGCTTTTAAGTTCTTGAATAATGTTTTCCTAAAATGCAAAGCAGGAACGATAACATCGGAATAACAATGAGAATTGTTCACCGGCTACTTTGTGGTATGAATATATTATCGACTCCTCGTGACAAACGGTTTCAACATGTGGTATTAACGATTTTACAACATATTTCACTGATGCTGCCTTGATAATTGCCTTTAACGAAAACATTTTAAAGACGAATTCTGAAAAAAAAGAGATAAACAGATACTATCTATTAATCGACTTCTCGCGACAATCGGTTTGAACATGTGGTATAAACGATTTTACAACATTTTTCACTGATGCTGCCATGATAATTGCCTTTACCTAAATCAAGTTTAGAGACGAATGCTTAAACAAGAGATAAACATATATCTTATTAACATTTTTTTTATTTGAACACTTTAGTATAAAAGATTTTACAACATATTTCACTGATGTGCCTTAGACAAGAAATAAACAAATCTTTTAATATTTTATAAAATATTGGTATCTATCCAACAATGTGCGATCTAGCCAGTTCAACGTTGAGATTAGATGATTAACCGTAATGCGGTTTCCAGTATAACGTGTTTTAATGCACTGGATTGAAGGTTAGGGAGATGGGCACATTTTTGTAGTTCTTTTTATATTTAAAAGGTTAGAAAATGGCAGTAAATAAAAACTTCAAGATAGTTCATCGGTAAAAGAGCGACTGGTATATATGTATTTTTAGCTCACCTGAGCACAAAGTGCTCAGGGTGAGCTATTGTGACCGGCCTTGTTCCGTCGTCCGTCGTCGTGCGTCGTCCGTCGTCCGTCGTGCGTCGTGCGTCGTGCGTAAACTTTTTTACTTAAACAACTTCTCCTCTGAAACCACTCATTTGATTTTGACCAAACTTCACAGGAATGATCCCTGGGTGGTCCCCTATCAAAGTTGTTCAAATGGTTCTGATTGGTTGCATAAGTAGGTCACGGGGTCAAAAAATAGGTTTTCAAAATGCAATTTTCAAAAATCTTCTTGTCTGAAACTACAAGGCCCAGAGCTTTCATTTTTGGTATATAGCATCATCTAGAGGTCCTCTACCAAAGTTGTTCAAATTATGCCCCTGGGGTCAAAATTGACCCCGCCCC
>Ga0224511_10004272_pt1 | contig 10730 bp, 12 predicted proteins | sample SF_May12_sed_USG_2_FD_169988 | JGI IMG/M metagenome (GOLD analysis project Ga0224511, IMG submission 169988) | Sediment microbial communities from San Francisco Bay, California, United States - SF_May12_sed_USGS_8_1 | ecosystem: Environmental > Aquatic > Marine > Sediment | place: USA... | reverse complement strand
CCACTTTTGCTTTTGCCACCAACATAACCCCCAGTGTACTTCTTCTCTCGGTGTTTCTCCAATCATCCCTCATATGAGCTGGCGGGACTGCCCTAAGCGTATACTGAAATCCTTCTGTGCCCAGTCCGTTGAACATCATAATCGACTGACTCGTAGCTTCTCAGAGTAGACCCTGGAGTTGGTTATAGATTTCGATTTTAGGGTATAACAGACGGCTCCTTTGTGAAGGCTGGAGGGTTTGTGCCATTTGTGGAAAGAATACACGGACAAAGACATCGCCCTAAGCTCATGACCAGCTCTTATACGTCTAGGTACTGAGCGTAACAGCTATCGAACTTTCAGACCTTTCATAACCTCTGGGTTACTGTGAATAATTACTATATTCCCTGTGTTAGAATACAGTTTTTAGTCGTTGTAGTCTGGGGGTAACTCACCACGAAAAGCATCAGAATCTATACTCGTCTCTGTATGTATTCCTGTTAATTTGAAGGTTATTGAAGCCGTATATTTGGAGAGATTGGGAGGCCAAACCTCTGAAGCTGGCTCTATTCCAAGAATTGGGGACACACACGCTGTATGTGCATTTTACAAATATCCTTTCTGGTACTAATTCTGGTCGTAGATCTACTTTAGTTCTTCGTATTATTACCCACCCACCACATACTGTATAAATAGGCATTGATGTTTTCTCCGGTTTTTTTGTTGGTCTTCTCAGGCACTTGGCTATCCTACTCAACGAACCTTCCATGCCTGAGGCTCGTTCTGTAGTAATAGGTATTAGGAATGCTACGAGGAGTTTTTGGTCATAGTGAGAGCTTGGCATGGCTAGGATTCAAACCCAAAATCTTTTCATCTTGATCCTAGCACTACAACCATCGACCTGTCCTAGTATCTATTTCTCACGAACTTCATCCAAACTCCTCAATTGTATGTAGATGTAATTTAAAACAACCTTTGATCCCAATGACTTTTCTGATCATCAAAGATGTGTGTCGGAAGTTTTCTGGGTGGGTCTCATGCATATAGTTAGTATAAATTAGTTATCTTTATACTGCAGGATTCACTGTCCTCCTGCAGACCCCCTAGAGGCCTCTAGCATTGACTACTGCTATGTGCAAAAACAGCATATAGGCATCATCAACAACATTTGTCACACCGTCTTCTGGCCAGGCATTGACTGTAAGTAATGCATTCATTCAGTTCTCCTCCTAGTGGTAATTTTGGCTCAAGTTCCTGCAGGGTGTATCAATTGCAAATGGTACCCATCGTTCAGAATACGCTATGACTATGGCTATATGGTGATGTAGGGATTAGTTACACAGAGCTTTTATGAAGAATCTTCATCACTATGCCATGTAAACCCGTCCTGTTATTAGTAAGAAATGCACATTTCCAACTAGTATGTGCTTTAGATACCGGCAGTAAAGTAATGGATGCCTGGTTATATAGCGAGACCTTTCTGGACTGTCTGGTGCCGCTACTCTTTGCCATGCGCACGCGAACATGGGTTTTTTTCCTATCCGAGGTTTTACCTATCTTACTTCACAGAGCACCCAAGCCTGAAGGTTGTTAGGTCGGTAGTAGATAGGGATTGTGTGAGCTCATTTTTATAATTAGCGCTCAGCATAAAATAGGAAACCCAAGATCCAGTGATATGAGCCAAGCACTCCAGCCATTGAGCTATCCCGCTATCTGCGCTGCTGTACATATTTGGTGTTTGCTTATTCAAGCCAATTTTTGTGCGTCGACTAAACATTCTTCCCTTTTATGTTTTTAGTGACTGAATGTCTGCAGTACCCTGACTTCAGTTGTGTCGTGCTCTACAAGAAGTTAGTGATAGGCTTTGCATTCATGGTGCCTGATGCTAGCTATAACATGGCCTATATATCCTTTATATACACACATCCGGAATGGAGGCGAGCTGGTATAGCCAGCTTTATGTTATATCATCTCATTCAGGTAATTACCCAACAGTTGAGTTTTGACTCACACTACGACTCTGGAAAAAATTTTGTAGTTAGTATTTTTATCACAATACAAGGTCTTTTGTTATATTTTCCTGTTTATTGTAGACTTGCATGGGCAAAGATGTCAGCTTGCATGTATCGGTCACTAACCCTGCACTGAGTCTGTACTTCAAATTTGGCTTCAGGATAAAGGAGATGATTCATAATTTTTACGATAAATATTTGCCCGTGAATTGTTCAGATTCGAAACATGCATTTTTCCTTGAACTCCAGCGATACTGAGAATGTCAACCTTTTGTAGAATATGTTTTCTATAATATGTATTAACAAAGTTCTGTCCGAAACTACACCACTAATGATATTGCTGATGGTTCAAGCAAGACATACCTACATGTGTCTTATATAATGCAGCTGGAGGGTGAGTGCAACCAAATCTTATACAGAGGATTCCTACCTACTGAATTCAGATGGGGACTCCATTAAATAATGTGTGATACAAGTTAACGATGAGACAATTTATCTGTAGGCTTCTAACATAACCTTTATTGTCCATATCAAAAGCATAAAAATAAATGCTCAAGGTTCTTATACATTGTTACCACCAGTTTTAAAAACCACACAGGGAAAAGTCCATATAACCTAGATTTATGCTTAGTTAGCCTTCCTCTTGATCACCAGTGGTCCAACATTGTCACCAGTCGTCTTGTTATGCGCGGTGTGCGAACCGTCACAGAAAGGAAACTACAACACAATTCAGATAATGCTAGTACAGCTACATTAGCGGGCATCGACACATGGAGGAACGCTATAAATTTACGTTGATTATCTATCGTACAGTTTGTAGAGAAGCAATAGATATTTCCATTGCCTTTACAGTGACAATGGTGTAACCATGGAGATTTGTAACGTTGGAATGTATGCTAGTCAAAGGATATTATTACCCTGACAACAATTTCCTCTGGATTGAATCATACGAGGCTATAGCAGCCATGTGCATACAATGTCCGCGATCCAAAAAAGAGAAATAGAGAGGTATCTGGTTGCAAGCTTGGAGTTGGCATAAATAGAGAATTTACTCTCGTTCTACTGGAATTGGTTGATTGATTTACCTTCTTAGATTTCCAGCATCTACAGTAGCAAACTTTATCACCGGTGATATCCTCTATATCAACTGAGGTGACGACTTTGGGATTACCCTTATCTATGCAGGTGTTACAACACTGTGAAGCACCTTGCTGTTTGAAGTTTTTGTAGGCAAGATATGCAACGCCACCAACGGCACCGGCAAATGGCAACAGTCTCAGCCAGTCACCCACTACAAACGTATGAACTTTGTGATAGTCTGTGTTCACAACGAATAATATATGTATAATGCCGAAACACGGGTGTTCAGTGCCCAGTGAAAAGAATGGCATGGATAAAACACCTCTCCTGTCCCTCAAACAACATGGTTGCGGAGTCAGCAGAAGAGCATAAAATGATATATTGTGTAGTAACACCTAATCCATTGTAGGCCTGGGTGGGCTGCGGACTGCTGCAGAGTGAAAATGAAAACCGGGTCTACTGCTAGGACTACTAGGACAGGGAAAGTGTAGACTTAGTCGGGCAGCTGTCACCCTAGCCTCCTACTTCCTATCTGGTTGCCCTATTGTCCTTCCTTTCACTACTTTTCAGTTTTTGTATAACTTGTATCTATTTCCTTTAGTGCAATAAATCAATTGATCAAATCAAATCGCAAACTAGGTATGGTTACAGTTTTACTTTTAGTTATACTCATGACTATTGTCACGGACGTTTAGTAGTAAAACTAAAACTAAAAAGCTTGTACTTGTAGCACTGCTAGTGCTACTGTAGTGTTAGTAAACAGTAACTGTAACTGTAACTGTAAGTTAAGTAACTAATTTACTAAGTTAGTTAGTAATCAAGTAATAGTTTCTTATTGTTAGACTTAGTCAGTGTATATACATGTGTGTCGTATGTTAATTGTTATGCAATTTTTTTAAATAGTTAAAACTTAAAAGTTAAATACAACACTTACACTTACTGTTAGTGGTACAGTTCGTGAGTTACACTTCCAGTCTCACAGTCACAGTCAGAGTCACACTGCACACCGAGTCTAACTAAGCCATACCGGATAGGGAGAACATCCCCAGGAATGTGTTCGGCAAAGGAAGGTCTCGAATGTAGTTAGCAAAGGTAACTTTTACTAGATCGGATAGTGCCTGCATGTTGCCGATGTACACTGTTAAGACCGAATTCAGTTTTATCGCTGACGTTTGCAACCAATTTGCTCCAGGGACTGAACGGAGCAGTATAAACAAATAAATTGGGCTCGCTGTAGATACCACACAGATCTCGCTGCACTGATTCGTTTTCAGATTGAGGAACATCGATAGGCTAGTTGAATCACATTGTTGTTTTTAGTTTATCGAGATAAAAAAACTCGTAGTCAACCCAGAGACATAGAAGACTCCATAGATAAATTTATCTATGACAGACTATGTCTCTGAGTACACCCAGTCGCTGAGTGGTTTCCAACAGTTCTATTAAATAGTACTAAATAGGGCGAACGGGCACGGCGACGGGCAGAGATTATTGCATTATTAATCGTTAGTATAGTCTTTGGCGACGGGTACACCCACGGAACAAGTACAAGTCTACAAGTACACCGGCTGTTCTACTGCTTCGCTTGCTCCACACTCCCTTCGAAGAGTCACGCCACCTAAGTACGTTTTGTGGGAGCGGTCTATTGCTGGTTTCAAACGGTCGCGCTTTTGGTTCGGCCTAGGGTACTAGTACCCTAGTTCGGCCTAACGTCAAAGGGTCGGCGGACGGGCGGGAGCCTTCGATGTTAGGGCCAAAAGCACAGCCGTTTGAAACCAGCATATCATCGTGCTTAAACTGTTTAAGACGAGATTTTTGCATAGGCACTAATTTTGCAAGCTAGAGCGGTTAATTTCGCTTGACACCGGTTTTGTAAAGCCGCTTTTATAAAAGAGCCGATTTTTCAAGCGATGTTTCAAGCGAGCTACTTCGGGCGATGTCTGCGTCGATACAGAGCCCTTTAGGCCTAAAGGGCTCTGCTACAGCCCTACTTCTATGCTACGGCCTCTGATGGGAACTGTCAAGCGTCAAGAACGCTGGCTCATCCTGTTTTGCGTCTAGTACAGGGGAGCCAGATTGTGTCGACCAAATCACCCCCGAGGTAAGGCTTGTAAAATTGTTTGAAAGTATAACGTGACTGGTGCAGATCAGATTAGAAGATTGTTGGTTACTTATTGAATCACGCAGCTATTATTGGAAGCCTGGAAGGACAGTTGCTAGTCAGTGGGCGTGTCACACTCGGTCTCATTGTCAAGTGCCATCCATTCCTGTAGCTGGTATAGTATTAGCTGTTAATGTAACTTTAAGTCACATTTTACTTCAGAAATTACCAAACTAAGCATGGACTTATAGCTGCCAGTTGGATCACAGAAAGGAAGAATCTATAGATTTATCTATCTATGTTCCATAAATAAATTAAAAATTGCCATTTTTGCACTTTGCCAACTAGATTTTTGCCCTACTCTGAACCAGGCGATTGTACAATGTACACCATTCCTATCCGCTACAAAGCACTAAGCAGTATATTCATGGGTAGTGAGAAACTACGTACTCGTACCCTCAAAACTATGTACCCCTAATCTCAAAACTGGGTACACCGTACCTTCGACACCATGTACCCTGTACCCCATGCTCGAAACCATATACCCTCAAAGCCATGCACTTCCCCCAGTAAACCCTTGACTTTTCACTTTCAGTTCCCAGGTTGAGACACGGTATTAACATACAAAAATTGGTGAAATTATAAGTGGTGAAATTTATTCGATACTTTGTGTCTCAACTTAAGTATTGAAGAAGAAAACACCAAAGTGGTTCTACTTGGCTCTCTTGGTCTATTTGGTTGGGTTATACTGAAAAGACAATGACTTCAACTTAATTTTTAAACATTGTTGGGGTTGTTCTACTTTTTTGTCAAATTTCGGATGGACGTACATGGTATCTAAGGTACTGGATACATGGTTTCACGCTTGAGGCACATTGGGGTACATGGTTCCAAGAAGACGAGGTACCTGGTTTGGAGAGTACGGGGTACATGGTTTCGGGGGTACAAAGTATGGGTACATAGTTTCTCACTACCTTTGTATTCATGCATTTAATATAAAATTACTTACTAATGTTTAGCCTCAAATTATTGTCAAATCAATAGTCAATGCCGCTATATGCAGTAATCTGATGGGCATAATTACTATCCACGCTTTGATGGTTTTAGAGGTTCAAGTGACCAATTAGTTAGACACACAAAACATGGCTTGTTACTGTTACAAATACGCTGAATACGTTAGTACTTAGTTCATGATGATTTCGCAATAAGTGCACTAACCAACTCATAGTGAGTATGAATGCACACAATGGACAATGCATGATTATAGACTATAATGCATTGTCCTAAAAGTACTGCACTGTATGTACTGTTAGTTGTTGGATATGTAAACAGCTTTTGAGTTTTATGCGTAAGGGTAACTGGAAGCCCATTGTTACACTATGGGCCTTTTGATTTAGACTGCCAAGCCTGTCTCATATAGCCCATATACCTCTTATCAAATGTCACCAGATGCTAGCGTGATGCACATGCTACAGCTGACAACCATCTTATTGGATCTATGTGATTGTCAACATGCTTGCATTGTTGTCTATATGAAGTAGTATGTAGGTCATCATCTGAAGGTGCTTAGAGGGATTCCTGGTTAATTTTTAATTGACACTCGACTAGAGGAAGTTGTTTGTGTATGTCATCTGTGGGTCAGTCAGTCATTTAATTCATTTTTACTGGATCATTAGAAGTTGTTTGACACCATGTTTGTTCTGACTCTGGGCTCCAACTATACCGTTTTCGCACAAACTATTCTCGCTGATAGTACCTGGGCAGGGGAACGAATTGTGATTGAATAACGAGAATCAAGGCTAAGTTTTAATTAGCCCGCCAACCCAAATAATCCAACCCCAAGTCCACGATAAGTCCTGACAAGATTTTGAGCAAAGTGCGCATCACCTAATTCATACTCCAACCTTCTTTGTAGTGCCAAATGATTCCAACTAGTAAATAATCAACATGTTGTGTCTACTATTTGTGACAGCTGTTCTCAACTGCTGCTTGGTGATTTCCACAGCTGAGACATTTACCTCTTTAGCTCATTTACATCAGGCCATATCTGCTCAACATGACATCACAACTCCTCTACGCAAATACATAGCAGACGAACGATGGAGACTGAAACAGTTAGAAATGTAAGTGTATGATATAAATAATGATAAAAAGTTACTGTCGGACGCACTGCAACAAAAACCACAACTCCTGGGGTGAGTATGGTTGACATAGTGGAAACTGTCCGTGCCCGGGGCCAATCTCATCATACCATTATACCCGGTGATTTAGTGTGAATGCGATCTATAAGACTGAATGGAGCGTGCTGGTTGGTTTGGGCTCAACCGCCGACTCTGCTACTTTTCACGCGAAGGGCGAGGTGAACCTTCATAAACCGTGTGGTTATCTTGACCGTTTTCCACTGGTTTTATATAAACGCCTCCCAATAGCCACTGCAGATATACCACGACGGCTGTTGACTAAGCTCGGGAGATACTGGCATACTGTTTATTGCTGAGGAATTCGCTTCAAAATGACACATCATTTTTCCATATTTTGCAGACTTGCGGAGAACCTAGATAGCTATACTTTAGAGCTACAGACTGGTAGCTTGGAACGACATCTTTCGAATCCGGTGAATGGCTATCATGTCATCAAACGCATGTATGAATCCACCCAAGAACTGGACTCACTCATTGACTCAAACACGAATAAAGAAGGTAATTAATTGTCAATACCAGTCTCCCCAGAATATTAGCAAGCCCTATTGTCCAGATATTGGATTTAAATGAACTCTTGATCGCGGACTACAAACTTGGGTTTAATTCGCTATAGGATCCCATACAATAAACTGAGCTCGGTGATATTCTTGGAATTGTGAGGTCACTGTGTACATCAATGGCATAAAGTTACTCTTCACCTCGACCATTACAGGGCATTGTTGATTATCTGCATATGCATTAAAAGTGCCTTGCTGATTTACCACTGATTTTTTTTATTGGCTGACAGTGCAGTTGTCATTGTGATGCATGGTATCAAATCCGCAATAATATTGCCAACTCAGACTAATCCTAGATGATATATGAGCTTCAGCATGCCCTTTTCCAACAATTAATCGGCTATTTATCACTTTCAGCGTTTGAGTCGGACACTAAGATGCATAGAGAGTCATTACCAGCAAAAGATGATATGGATGGAGCTGTGTTGGCATTGTTAAGAATACAGGACACTTATGACCTGGCCACTGAACAACTCACAAACAGCAAACTGGGCCTAGCCAACCCCGCAGATGAAGCTGGTCCTTTAAATGGTACTACAAACTTTTGTGACGAGGTTTAAAAGACACATACTCATTTTTAGAATGCCTCGGTACAAGTCCGCAGTCCGAATGGTGTTGGGATAAGGTATGGTACGGTCATCTTTGTTTGCATGGATATTATCATTGAGCTAGCTGGTATCCAGTATGGTCCCTGGTGTAGTCCTACAAAGAAGGTCACTTTATTGGAATGTAAGCTCTTATGCAGCCATTTAACGTTACATACATTGCGTTGTAGGAGATGACTGCCACAAAATTGGAACAACAGCTTTCGCAATGGCGGACTACTACCATACAGTGATGTGGCTTCAAGCGGGGTATGAAAAGTATCATGATCTAGCTAAAACTGGAATAAATCTCACTCAACAGCTCATCAGCACGTTGGATCATCTTAACTTTGCTCTTTATAAGGTAAATGTGTATTGTCCTGAAATAGTGCAGAAATGAGGATATCGGGATAGCTCAATGGTTAGAAGGTCCATCATGCTGGTATGTTCATGTAGTTGACATTATTATTGTTTGGTTGTAGCAAGGAAATATAGAAAGAGCTTTGATAGCTGTTAACGAGCTCTTGGAGCTTTCCCCTGGCATGAATCCAGGATCAGATAACAAAGTGTATTACGAAGAAATTCTGCAACAAAGAGAAACAGTCCTCAATCCAGAGAGCCTACCACCACTGGAAAACCCCAGACCCCTGGAAGGTTTCCACGCCTCTGATGAGTTCAAGTCATATGAGCTCCTCTGCCAAGGGAAACCCCTTCCAGTCGAGGTTTGTGTGTCAACTTGTTGAAAAATGGTATAGTAATATACAAACAAGTTGTCTTCATTAGATTTAACATGTGGACCTGTGAATAAAGTAAGGACTTATGTTCAGACTATAGATAAACTTTTTCTTTTTGTTTGGTTCGGCCTATATCTGGTGCACACTTTCTCTCACAGTTGACCACCCGTTGGGTTGTAGTTGAGACCGAGGAAAGAAGCAGAAATTCTACATTGCAACAACAAGTTCTCTCCTGTCATGTATGCTCCAATCAGAGAGGAAGAATTGTCCCTGAACCCGCGACTAGTGTTCTTACACCAAGTGCTTACCGATGGAGAGATAGAAGTGATCAAATCATTAGCTCGTCCAAAAGTATGTCTGCTCTCACCGGTCTTGTTGAATCATTCGCTCAGTTTTTTCCCAAGGTGCATTAGTAGATTTTTCGCTCAACCTCGCATACCTTCTCTTGGCCGTTTTGAAAAGAAGGTTTATGTCTTGATAATGAAAAAAGTTTATCTAACCTAATGTAAGCCTCATAGAGAAGGCTCGTTTTTGAGTGGGCCTCCTGTGTTTGATTCCATCCAAATCTGATGAGATCAAACTGCAAAGTGGTGTCCAAACTGAAAATCCGAACTGGGGTCCCTAGAGATTCTAAGTCCAGTGAGCTATCCATTAAGCCACCACCTCACCCCTACACTCATCGCGTGTTCAGATGGTTCGGAAAATTGAGTCAGACACAATCTAAAAACCGGAAGCCTTTGAAAGATCCTGAGGCACACAGATCTTTGATTTCATTTGTTACTGTGCGTGTTGCATTAATTTCCCGGGTGACAACATTATTTTTATTACAGTTGGACAGATCGGGTGTCTTTGCTGTTGGCAAGGACACTCCTTTGGGTGGTATCAAAACAAACACCCGTGTCAGTAAAAGGTGACTAATCGTGTGTTCTGCGCTTGCCTAACAGTAACACATCATGTTCATCCTTCTCACATTTTCACCACTTCATCACTATAATATCCTTTCATCTATTCTTTTTGGTGGAACGCGTTGAAACCTTTCCAAGCCAGCTTTCTCATATTTCACTTAACTCATTCACTTTACGGTATCGTCCGTAAACTTGCATCCAGGGCTTCACCTCACTAAGGTTAAGGATGGTTCAGATAAGCGCGAGCGCCTGGTGCTTTGTAGGAAGACCATTGATTAGTCAATAGTGATTGTGTCTAGCATGGGAATGGCTAATCTAACCAGCAGCACTCTGGCTTCTTGTTGCACAAATATAGTCGTACTATAGATACAGTACAGTCATTAGTGGTATTTTATACACACGCATACATATACATGGTTTGACTAGTATTAGTGTAGTTTATATATTTAAGTTGGTTCAATTGGTAATCATTGCCTTGTTTGATGTCCTAGTTTAATATCTTACCTTTGGTAGTGCTTGGGTTTGGGATTATGAGGATGAAAGGATACCAGCTATAAGTAAAAAGACAGCGAACTAC
>Ga0224511_10004270_pt1 | contig 10731 bp, 8 predicted proteins | sample SF_May12_sed_USG_2_FD_169988 | JGI IMG/M metagenome (GOLD analysis project Ga0224511, IMG submission 169988) | Sediment microbial communities from San Francisco Bay, California, United States - SF_May12_sed_USGS_8_1 | ecosystem: Environmental > Aquatic > Marine > Sediment | place: USA... | reverse complement strand
GTCCCACTGCCACCGCGGGAGAAGTATTATTATTATTGTGTTCTAACTCCTTAAATGGGTTGTTGATTACCCGGTCTTTGTAGAGGATTATGAGCAGATGTTCGTGGGTAACACTGATGACTGCTTTAGACTGGGACTGGCTCTCAGCAAATCTGGTCTTAAAATCTACACCTCATTTTATAAGTCAGATATTCTCATCTGCTCTCCACTGGGGCTTCGAATGAAACTCGGAGCTGAGGGGTAAGTGTTATTGCTAACGTACAAGATTGTAACTCATGGTATATTGCAGACTGACGCTGATCAGTTCTAATGTAGTTTATTCGAAACGTATTTCACATTTTAAGCATTTCGCAAATCAAACTCGGATGGAATCCAGTGCTCTCGGTGACCCCATGTTCAACGTTCAACACAAAACTAGCAGCAGCTATCTCTGATACCGTTCATGGGCAGTCATTCAGATCATTGATATGTTATTCAATTAGCAGGATAACGCCAATAGCTACAGACTTTACTCCTAAGGAATAGCTAGGTGTCGTCTGTTTTGATGAGGCTAGTATCATTCATAGGTTAGCTGCCGACCTTCCAGACATGGCCATCATCCGGTTTGGCAGCATAGCCTCCCTGGATTGCCTTTATCAGGTTGTCAACTACGAATAATATGCTGGCATATGTATGGTGATATGTGCTGCTGTTCACAAGATTTTGCACTTGAAATGACTGCATTATCATTGTACAGGTAACAACTAGGAAGATGTATCTAGGTAGATTCTCTGCATATTTTATTGCTGTGATTGCGGACGCACACCCATAATATTTTCAGCGGGGGTTCGGAGGTGTGAGGCGTGTTTACTTTCCTCCAAGCAGTCCATCAAACTGCGACATTCTAGAGAACAGGTCCTTCTGTTCATCATCCAGGTCATCATAAGCTAAAATAATATTAAAGAACAAGGCTAGAGTCACTCCAAAACTGCTAGTGGGCGGAAGTTTACTACACACTACTACATTACCCTTCCTTGTCTCTATGGCAGGTGTAGGTGGCTGGAAAAGATCCTCTTTTTTTACCGAATATTTCCATGCCGATATACTGGGTTTTTTATGGATTAGTTAAAAATACCTGACACTTTCAGAAAAAGGAATGGATACGTTTCAGATACTCGATACACAATGCACCTACAGGGTTTGTGGCATAAAAACGCCATATCTATCAAGAGAAAAATAAACAAAAAATGTCAGTGAGTGGATCTTACTTCAATTATTTTGGATTTCTTTTCTTTAAATTCAATTTTTAAAAAATACGTCCAATTATGCTAATGTGGATGCACAGACTTAGTAGGTTGCACTGTTTTTACCATAGATAAATTAGAAAACCTAGATTACGTACAAGTCACATGACCATGTTACTATGTTACTTCATGGACACTGACATATTGGTTTTCTGTTCTATAAGTTAAATGGAGCTGTTTTAAAAGGAGAGGCGGGCACATTTCTGTCAAGATATATCATAGGTGAAGTATTACCTTTAGCGCTAAATTGCGGTTTTCCGTAGTTGTTTGTGGCACTTGTAAAATATTTGTGAATTATGGCCGAGCGGAGCAATAACTTTATTTGCTTTCCCGCATTTGGGGTAGATGGCCTTACTGACCAATGGGACTAACACTTGATCAACATCCGGTGGGAAATCTTTGTCCATATACTGCCCATTCATAGAAGTACCGTGTAATATGTACCACACTATGTTCCCTTGTATTTGAATGGGAAATAGTCGTAGGGATTTCGAACCCTCGGCTGGTCTGATAGGCCGATTCGTTACGCCCATATTGGACAATTCGACAACTGCGCAGTAAAGGCATAAGAAACTACATATTCGTTTTTATGTAATTTGTAGGGAAAAATGAATCGTCGGGTCCACAGTTTAGAGTTTTGTGAAAATTCTGAATGGGTGTAACAATTGCTTTTGTATCTATGCTGTCAGCGGCATAATGCCCGCCTCTTGCTTTCCGCCGGCACATTGTAGTGTTCACTTGAACGGTGCAGTTTGAGATTGCTCAGGGAGCATTATGGCAGCCCCCATTAGAGACAGTCGCTGAGTCCAATAGTATTGTTGAGTCACGTGACTTTCACGAATCTAGGTTTTTTAATTTATCTATGATTTTCACACCACTCAATATCAAGGTCAAGGTGACCTAGTTGATTAAACTGGGGGTGTGGATGGAAGTTCATAGCTACTACTAGTACTATACTTTCTAAAATACTTGTTAGTACTATGTGTTAGCTGTTTTGGTCAGTTACTAACAAACTTCATAACCATTGAATGCAGGTGAGCCAGTTATTGAGAGAATGAGAGTATCGAATGCATTCTTTCTAATTGTTGTACCTGATACTGATATTGATTCTGAATCTTCATAAGCTAATCGTTACCGTTTTGGAACGAGTAACGGTAGCAATTACCGAGTTGTGCTCGATATTTCCATTCCTGGGCAGGTTGATTGGTAACAAAAACAGTGTAATTATTGTTCTATAATTGGCTGCTTGGCCATCCTTCTCACGGAGACCTCGCATAATTATGGGAGGACCTCATATTGACTGAATGAGTGAATTCATGATCGTTCGATCTTGTGCCAAACACTGCACTATCATGCTATCCCATCCCACTATAACCACCGAGCTGTCCTGCTATCCCACTGTAACTAGTTTACAGTAGATAATCTCTGCATCTCCAGTCTCATTTTGTCTGACTTACCGAAGCATGAACCGCCACCTTTGTTGAGATTGATGTAGCCTGGGCAGCAGACTAACTCATGTGATTTGCAAGTTCTATCCGAGTCCAAAGTGTAATGGGTTTGGTAGGTATAAGACACCTGGCTAAAAGTGTAGAGTGAGGTGTAATTGTAGGTGGCAATGCGTTCTTAGTTCGGCGATCATTGCAGACAGGAAGTCTCAACTCCGCCACTAATACATTGACTACTTTGAACTGTTAGAAGACCATGGCTCCTTAAATTGAATGGTCCTTTGGATGAAAGCTGTAATTGAATGTTTCCATTTGCATAATTTTTTTTGTTCACATTTTCATTTCTTTGAATTGACAAGTGCTCAGTATTATAATTCATCCCCGTACTTACTCTCATTCCCGTACTTACTGACTTCTCACTCCGTACAGTGTACACTTACTCCAGCCGAATGTACCGCACTTTGTCTCACCAATTTTCACTTGGTAGTAGCCTTCTTTATAGGCCTGGACAATCTTAGTACGTTGTTCTGTCTTAGGGACATGAACTCCGTCATTTTTACAGCACCAGTGACTATAACAGGCATAAACTCCGTGCATCATAACAGATTAACCCAATGGCTATAATACAAAGAAGAGCTGTTGCTTTTAACGAGAATAAGTGAAGTTCCCACAGGTATATCAAATGAGATAAGAAATGCTGTCCTTTAGATATGAAACAGACGATAAATACCCTCATGTCAGATTCTTAATGCATGAGGGTGTTATGAAGTCTAGTAAACATAGTCATATCTTTAACATTTTCAGTTTGAAATTTCTTTCTCCCACCAACACTTCTTTATTGTTTTGCACAGGCCTATTCACTACTTCATGACTTCCCACGCGCAGCGAGACTTGTTTTGTGGTGGTAAAAGCTAAGAAACTGTAAATGAGTTCGTATTCACGGATGGAGCCCATGTATGACCAGAATTTTACACTTCAAGGTATACCGAAGTCCCTTGTGGATTTCCATTGAACAATCAGTGATGATATCTGGTATTGTTTATGTTTATGTGCTAAATTATGCGGTTTGTGTTTCGTGATTGGTCATGCATGAGCAGCTGGGTTTACTATGGGGACCCCACTGGTGCACTGTCACCTATAGGCTGTTCAATTAGACTAACTTCCATCTTTCTGATTTTGCTGAAAGATGGCTGGCAGGTGTCTTTGCATCAGGATGACACCTGTGAAATCATTTCTCAATCAAACCACCCATTCAAAAGTTATGATCAAATATCCAAATGCTCCATATATGTCCATCATTGGATGAGCTGCATTCGGCCTTGTTTGAAAATCTTAGCGACCCCTAACACAGGATCTGATTACGCAATACGATGCACTTGAGTGTTGTCCCTCCATCTGCGTAGGTGAGAACAGCGCAAGTATAAGAAGTATCCAGTAAGATAAAATTATACCAGCCATGCCAGCATCGCCTACCGCAAGCAACTACCCCTCAACGAACAGTGGGTACCATTGGCAGTGTATGGCAAGAGAGCACGCCTTCGAAGGAAACTACGGGGCCAGCCAAACGCTATGAAAACAAACAGTCGGAAATGCCAAACAGCGCACGCGCGGCCTTAGCTTGAGCCCGCGGGCTTTAGCCAATTGGTTCTAGTCCTTGACCTCTAACTCAGACTGGTGCTGCGTTCCTACAGCTATCAACGACCTCTAGCGGAGAAGGTTGCTGGCTGAATTCGCAAATTCAGCGCTCGCGAAGAATTTTTTACGCGAACATCGCAACAACCGCTGACTGGCTCACACCGGTGTTGGACCTACTTCGAGCAAGCAGGCACTAACGGCACACCAACCTAATGCCGCGATGCGTGGGATCTATCCGCTCTCGTGCCGCCCCAAGTGTAGCGTAATCGGTTTTCCCAGTCACTCCGTACATCGGACATTGGGGCACGCGCCGATGTAGCCAGGTACGTTTTGCGAAAGGCTTACCATTGGCTGGTATTGGCACCCCTGTTGAACTAGACCCCTTCTCAGAAACTAACTACGTTACGTTTCCTTCGAAGGGGTGATAAGGGCATGTTAGAAACTTCAGAATCCTTTTAACCAGGATCATTAGATCCTAAACGAAGCTGCCTAGTCACCGAAATAACCTGCTAACCCTGAAGATCATCATATTAACCTGTTATCTGCCCTTCTCTCCCTGTACAGTCTCTCCTGTGTCTCGGCTGGTATTAGGTGCTGATTCCTCTCCACAAAATCATCCATCACTTGGTCACCAATGGCAATGGCCACAGCGGCCAACAGTATCACAGCTTTCATCATCTCAAAATGGCAGCATAATGTCAACATCAAAGTGAGAGTACAGGAGATTGGCAAAGTTAGTTAGCGCACATAATGAAATGGCCACCAGGCATAGAATACCTGACACTCTGCCCGTAAGGTTAATCTCTGGCAAGCGCGTGACCGACGTCGTACTCTGTCATGGTGCTGACACGCTAGCCATTTTCTGATTGACTGGTCGTTGACAGGTATGCGGACTAGTCATTTCGGGGTTGTCTTCTTTTTTTAAACTGGCTGAGAATGGAAACACTGGGAAAGTAAGGTTCTGAATTGACAAAGCATTTTAACTAAAATAAACTAATAATTCATAACGAATGATAATGACTTCTGTTTATTTTGACCAGTTCTGATGATTTCTGGGTATTAGTCAGACTTCGGCCTGGTAGTATAGAAGCAGTTTACTACTTTTGTTGAAATCAATGCTTGCTGGACAACTTACCATCAGATAGGGAAGTGATGAGTGTTCTCTGTAAGGATAGAGTACATTGGGATTGGCGATAGATTCACGTCACATCTGGGTTGTTTCTCATGCTGATAAAGGATGAATTCGACCGTTACATTGGTGTGTGGAACAGCTCCACACACAGGCTTTTCGGCTGTCCTTCTGAATTCACCAGATATAGCCACAGAATTCATAATTCTAACTTCTTGCAGAGGGAAATCCAAATTTCTGCTATTATTTCTGCATTTTTTCATCTGATAGTGAGCGCAGGTATTTTAAGGGTCCATATCAGAACCCATTGTTAAACATGCTATACAGAGTTGTGTTCCCCATAACTGGTGTAGTGCCCGCTTCTTTGATAACTTGACGAAGTGGTAATGATTTTTATTAAATTGACCTTGAAATTACATGTCTTAGTAAAGCTAAAAAATATTGCATTTCTGTGAAAGCCTTCAAAGCTCTGGCCATAAGCCAGATGAACACTCCACATGATTGTTGGCGCTTTCTTTAGGCTGATTTATCTGTATGTCTAGAGTACAGCTGCTTTCCAAGCAAGAGTGGGTAAGCCGAGAGATCAGTCGAAACACAACCAGGTCTATGTATTCCGTTTTTTCTAACTGAGTTGTATCAGGATTTCTCAAAAGAACATTGATAGGACTCTAAAGGTGCTTTTATAATAACGTCTGCCACAGATCAGATGCTCGAAATGGATGCCCGACTTCCTCCCCCCACCTCAAAATGTGACTATAAAAGCTTCGTCTGATCTACCTCATATGCTCCCTCAGACATCCGAGCGTTTGGCTCCCAGAGACGTCCGACTCAACAACCAAGCAAATTGCTCACTCAGAAATTATCTAGCAACCTTCGCGCGTTTCTGGTTTAGTACCAAGATCATTGAAAACTCAAATTTACTTGATTTCGCTTCAATATTCATGCAAAAACAGCACGAAGTTGCACTGAGGATAGAGGCAACTTGTAGAAAATGAATTCATCACAGCTTCCACACCATACATTGTCTCACAAGTGATTCGGGGCTGTACGTCCGCGGATCTGCTTGGAACTGTAAAATTGCCGCGGGCGTTTGGTCCGAGGCTTACCATACGCAATGTGACTATAAATGCACCATTTAGGTCGGGGCTTTATATAACCAGCCATTTGAGCTAGATTTGGAGGTCTAATCTCTCTATGTTGTGTATTTCAGTGATGAGAAGAGAGACTTTGATTTTATGAGCTCTATTGAGCTGTTAATACTGGATCAAGCTGATGTCTTTCTGATGCAGAATTGGGACCATGTGTTGGTAAGTTATTTACCTTGCGAATCTTTGATTCTCATTTCTTAGGCTCCCAGTGTCAGGCAAATGCACTTTGTGAGAGAAACAACTTCTTTTGATAAGTCAAAATACGCCGTACAACATTTCTGATAAAAACCCGGGTTTGCGGACTTGCGTCTCCGTATACGCAAACAGAAAACGGCCCTGAATTGATGTCATTGGCGCGCAAATGCAGACGAGTTCCCGTAACTTCGTACACATTTTCTTAGAAATTGCGTATGATGATGCCCAATATGTTTTCCTCTCTTTAGTCCAATCAAATAAATTGACCGCAGTTTGTGAGCTACTATACCAGACTTAGTCATAGATTTGCACCCATAGTATGCACTGAAACGCTAGTGCATGTAATACCAATCCAAAGAGAGCAATGTTTTCACTGAATGAGCGAACGGCTCACCGAGCGAGTTATTATACGTTAATAGGTGAAATTGCTAAAATTTCAGTTCTGTAGCGGGGTACGCAACTCCGCAAATCCTCTGTTGTATGCAAACCCGAAACTGGTAAAATAAAAAAAGTCCTGTGGCGTCAGCTGTTCACAACGCCCATATTGTAGCACATCATGGGGCTTCTACACGTGCAGCCTAAAGACAGTCATGATGCTGACTTTTCTCGCACCCGGATGTGGATGTTGGACGGTTACGCTAAGCACTATAGGCAGACTATACTATACTCCAGTGTCCATCTTCCTGAACTGTCTGCACTGATATCTAAACATTGCCGCAGTAAGTGATAGCCTCACTATATCTAATGTAGAGTTCTAATGATCTCTGTGTAAAGGCCTGCCACACAATGGCGATTTTTCGAAAAATCGCTTTACAAACTTGCGAAAGCTGTTTTGCATGAAACTGGCAGTTCTAGAATGCTTAATAAAATTGCATCCATGCTTACAAGGCACCCGCTGATTGGTTCAATAAATTCTATAGCCTGTGGGAATTCGAAAGCTACAAAACAGAAAGTCAGAATGGCCAACTACGACTGATCTGAAACCTTATTTGAGCTGGTTTGGAAGCAATCATCATCGCAAAGCAAGAAACAATTGCATCGCAAAGCAAGAAACAATTGCAATACATGAGAACCAGAGCATTGGAAGTGATGATAAAATGAAATGTGACCGAATTTACGGGCGAGTAGCGATGAGTTGAGTCGGACTACGAGTAAAATGCCCACTCACGATTTCGAACCATTTGACCGAAAATAGAATCGTGGTACGGCATCAACTATGCAGTCTCATTGTCTGCAATCATGTGACTTCAGGAAACCCTAAATAGTTCGCGATTAGTGGTTGCAATCATGTGGCTAGTAACGCGAAAAAATTACAATGTTGTCGCCATTTGCAATTAGCATATCGAAAAACCACCTTCGTGTAGCAGGCTCTTTAGAGATAGACTGGGGTCTCATTGAGCCACCTTTGTACTTCATAATCTCCGTCTGAGATTTCGACCACATGTCTGGATATGGTGGAACTTCAATGACTGTCTCTATCCAGTGTGACTTTGATGGTGACGATCACGGCGACGATGATGATATAAATATTGTGTTGATGCGTATAATAATTTCTTAGCTTGGTTTTGACTGCATAGCAGTGCTCTTTAAAAGTTGGACGCTTGTCCATAAGTAGTCCAACAAATTTGAAGCTCTCCACCTATTCTATTTGCGCCAGTCCGTTAATAGGGACATCGGTCTTTGCAGTTAGGACCAGCCTCTTGGTCTTTTATGAGGTCAACCTCATGGAATGTGAAGCGCACCAGCTTATACTGTAATCAACCCATACATCTGCAGTTGATGTTATTTTTGTTGGGATGGTAAACGGTGCAAACCATGTTCAGTTTATTGTACAAAGATACCATCACTAGACTCCAGATAAATTAAGGCTATCCAGACTGGGTAGCCCTTATGCTGTATGTAGGGAACCACTAGCCAACCATTGCTCGATCCCATCAGCCCTGATCTGATTGATGGTCATCCGATAGCCCATTTAAGTCGCTTTTATATAGGAGAGCCAAGCTTTCAGGCGAGCTACATCGAGCAATATTTGCGTTTATAGTAGACGCCAGAGTCCTCAGAGGGATTAAAAAAGGGGCGACTTGTGGCTGATTTAGTTAATATAGAAGAGAGGAAAACAAATGATAAGGCAATCTAAAGGTAGTCAAACGTGCTGATTATTTCAGTAAATGTAATGAACAACCATCAAGAGTCACTTTATCAACCAAGAGAATTCACTCATTACGTCGTAAATCTTATCGTTGACTCATTGCCATTCACCGCGGCTAGTACAGCTACTGCAGTTTTGCCACGAGGTGCAAAGATGAAATTTGATTGGTTGACTGAATAGAATCCTGTTAGGGGATATAGTTTCGACCAACAGAATCGCTCGAAAAGAGTTTTTTTGATAGAGCCTTTAAGAGAGCTCAATTTTTTTAAAGCCCTCCTTTTCGGCCGAGTTCTCAGTCGACTCGCCAGAAACCTTGCTCCTCTAAAAGAGGCTCTAGGCGAGAAAAGGCTCTACGATCTGGTACGATCCAATGAATAAGAAAGCGAGTATCCGGTTTGAGACAATTGTCCAATCAAGTCTTGTATACAAAATCAAGAGATCATGAGAGGCACACCGATAGGCATATCCGGTTGATCCAAATGATGTCAAAATCAGTGTTTGACTTTGAGTTCAGTTGAATTGCATGATGGATACTAGCTTGGCCGAGTAAATAGCAATAAAAACAACCTGTGTTCTGGTGGGGATGCTGGAGATTGGAAATTATGACAAATAAGACACTAGGAAAGAAGAACTGGAGATCATTTTGTGAGAAACAAAATGGGCCCATCACCAGCTGTCACCTAGTGTATTGCTAGGCTACAGGATATTCTATACCCCACAGCGAACAAACTACATTACCCTGATTAGCACAAACCAACCAATGATTGGCCTTTTGTCTTTTGAGACGCTGACACTAAATTCCCTATTAGCTCTGATCGATTGGGACAATTTGACTGACCTTGACTAGAAAACCAGTTGATGCATTGTTCCGATTGATTTTTCACTTATTGTGCTCAGGTGCGCCCATAGAGTATACCACTCCTTTGTTAATCGATGCGGTTCTAATGCGGTCCAGAGCGAAAGACAAGATGATACCTCAACCGGAAGTTGAACTACAACTCTTTGGCCCTAAGTTTACTGTGTTATTCACAGTTGTCTTCCCCATTCTTAAAGGAAGGCAACTCCGTATTAATTGCGGCCATAGCGAATGGTCTTTTTCCACTAAATGAATATCAGTCATTCAAATAACTACGGCCCGAATGGTCCCATTAGAAAGAAAATGAGATCTAATTACTACAACTTAGTAACCTTATGATCTTTACTCCCCCATAACATTGGGTTGAACCCAAAATTGAATGTAATATTGGAGAAAACTGAAGTTATAAGAACTGCTTTGCCAGTGTTCCCTAGCCCTAAATAGAGGCTGTTGCGCTCGGGCCTCTTTCATTGTGCAATAATGGCACTAACGCTTGCTGACAGAGGTGACAAACTGCACTATGAAACCCTATTTCTATATTTTTGTTGGACATTTTCCCTATCCAGACTCGTGTAACTACAGGCCCAGTATACACCTGCAAGAGGATTTTCCAAACTTCAATGCATAAGCCGAGAAATCAATGCAAACAATCCTGTGTTAATTTCCTATCTCGAGGCCAATTCTGTTACGTCGACGGTCTGAAAGGTGCATCGCCGAGGGCTCTAAGTATGCGCATCGGATATGGCTATATCAAGCTTCCATTTGAGCTGGATATTGGGCCCATTGTTCATCGTAGGCTTCAGAATCTGCAAACAAGAGAAGACACTTTTGGCCATGACCATGACATAACCCCTCTAACTATCAGGTCACCCTGTTCCTGATCAGAGGATA
>Ga0224511_10004269_pt1 | contig 10731 bp, 1 predicted proteins | sample SF_May12_sed_USG_2_FD_169988 | JGI IMG/M metagenome (GOLD analysis project Ga0224511, IMG submission 169988) | Sediment microbial communities from San Francisco Bay, California, United States - SF_May12_sed_USGS_8_1 | ecosystem: Environmental > Aquatic > Marine > Sediment | place: USA... | reverse complement strand
ATACAAACATTCTGACAAAGTATCATCAAAATTAGGTCGCAAATGTGGCCTCTAGAGTGTAAACAAGAATTTCCTAAGATTTGACCTGGTGACCTAGTTTTTGACCTGACATAACCCATATTCGAACTTGGCCTAGATATTGTTAAAACAAACATTCTGATCAAGTCTCATCAAAATCAGGTCAAAAATGTGGTCTCTAGAATGTAAACATCAAATGTTGACGGACGACGCACGACGCACGACGCACGACGCACGACGACGGACAACCACTGACCACATTAGCTCACCATGAGCACTTCGTGCTCAGGTGAGCTAATAAACTACGTTTTGACTCATCTCTAATGTAAAATGTCTTTTTATGGGAAACAGTGCTCTTTTAAATAATTAAAAAGTGTAATTCATATTATTTCTTTTACGGACATTTGCAGGTGTTTGGATGCGTGTGCAATAAACAAATGCTGAAAATATAATAAAGATATCTTTTGAAACAAATAAGTTATACGCACTTATAAACTGGTATACTTAGAAGTGTCTAAAAGTATATATTTGAAGCATATCAAGAATTAAGAATCGCAGTCTTATTATTTATGAATAAACCCTCGTACAAGATCATTGAAAGGGAAAAACAGAGGCAAATACTCAAAACAAACATTTCGTAGAACTGTATATACCTTAACCTTGGCACACATTCAAAACCAGCCGCACACGCAGATGTTTTGTCAGACATATTAACAGATTTCTTCTACAGGGCTGTACACGAGATCTTTGGAGAGGGAATTCCAATGTGGGCTGAATCGGCACATGTTGATGATCGAAATCATGAAAACAAAACGAAATACAACTTGTTATGGAAAACATTATAAAACTTAAAATCATTTACCTTATAAACTAAGGCTTTTGGTTGTTGTTTCAATATTATAGCAATAAAACATAATATAAGATGTAGTTTTACTACTAGAAGTTTAGAAATTCGTGTTTTTACGATACGTTTTTCCAACGAGTTTGTTGTTTTTATTTTAATTATGATCTATTATGTTGTGTATGCACTTTCTCTGGAGTACATTGCAAGGGAAAATAATGAGGTAAAGCAGTATCATTTTTAAATCCAAATGGTTGAGTGTACTTTATAACGCAAAAGTGGCCCTCTCAAGTGTCTTGGTGTGTAATAAAGTTGGCACATACAAGGTGTTTAATATCTCCAACTTGGAAATACCCATGCCTCACAATTGCTTCTAAGTGAAAAGTTATAAAACATAACCTGTCTTGACAATCATGTAATATTATGAACATTTGAAGACCAGTACATAAACTATATTCAATTTGAATTAATATTGTTTTTTAGTCATGAGTGACAAAGTGGTTACAATAAGTCCGGTACACAATAATTACGATAACCTAAAACTCAAGAAATATAATTTAAAAAAAAACACGTACAACTTGCTTTTGCAACACATCGATTAAAGATAATAATTTTAATTAAAATGTTACTATACTTTACTTTTTTTATCTCGTCATTTTGTAAAAGGTAATAACTACCATTTTAATGCTCGAAAAAATAACCAAGATCTTTTTTAGTTTGATCGTTTTAAGATAATTTACATTGCATTTAGTAATAAGTTAATCGAATCGCTACGGGCCTGGATTGGTCTCATATCATTTGGAAGTAAAACTATGTAAAACGCCGTCTAATTTAAACAAGCGGAAACTCATGCGTTTCATTGGTAGATCGACATTTAATGAATGAGTAGGTAAATCCCCTGAAAAGCCTGGATAACTGGATCGTTTTGAACTGTTTAACGGTATTGGTTATGTTTTCGTCATTATATTTGCCAATCATCCCCGTCTAACGTCAAAATGTTTCAGTTTTAAATCCTCTTCCGAGCTAAAATGCACATATGCTTGTAGATTAAAGAAAATACGGTAACAAATACTTATAAAATGACCGTATGTTTCATTGTTGATTAAACAGTGTTGAATGTAGTACACAGCGCATGCGCCACTCTAATTCCAGATACTGAATTCTTTTACATGAACCTGCAGCAGTTTATGTTATGATCACATTTTACCGTTTTACCCAGACAGTTGAACTATGAAGTTCAATATGGAAATAACATACCATAATATTTTGATATTTGTTGTGTTATGTAATATTGGACATGTAAGGTCAGAGACAAAAGGTAGATATATTTTATTTTGTATAATAATGTACTTGAGATTTGTGGAGATTTTGCCTTTTAAAATTACTCAAACGAACAGGAATTGTACTAAAATGATACAATATATTTTTCTATTTTGCATTTGAGTACGAAAACATTTAATCTTTCTTAATATGCAAGAATATTTCGGTAAACATTTTTGAAGTAATATTGTAAAACCTTTACATTTTAACGTCTTTTTATACTTTGATATGTTTTCAGGAAAAGTACATTTGAAAATATAAAATAAATATGACAATGGATAACTGGAGTTTGACACACTGTCGTGCTGGTTCTTTAGAGTTATTGGCTATAATATACAATATCAAACTTAGAACTATTTAATTTAGAGACCTAAGTCGCAACGTATGAGTTTTATATGACACAGCCGTCTAGTTCCTGAGTTATGAGTTGTGAAGTCATATTTTTCTGGTCCTCAGGGACCATTGACTGTTTGTTTACATTTGAAAATGGAGTTCCGCTCGCGCTAGGGGGCGTCAGTGGTGTGGCACCTTTCATAACCACTGATGAACAGCTTCAATAAAACCGATGCTGCTGTTTTCTAATGCAGGCCATGTTTCCTGAGGGCTTCCCTTTATTCAGTTTAATATTTCTAACTACAGCTGGTGTTAAGTGCCGGTGTGGCGGCTGTAAAATGTCGCCCCGTACTTCATCATTGTGTAGTCATATTTTTTGGTCCTCAGGGACCATTGACTGTTTGTTCTGAGGGCTTCCTTTTATTCAGTTTATTATAACCATTTTCCGCTAGTTGTTGTGGCAATGATCAAACCTTAACCCTAGTCCAATGTCATAGGACGTTAGGGCAAGCCTAACGTCCAATACTTTTCCTTTAGTGTTGGCTTTAGCATTTCCCAAAATTGTTACAAGTCAAAAGTTTTGCATAAGCCCGCATTAGGTTTTCAAAGAAATTCATTGTTTACCGAAAACACACTAACATTTATCAAAAACTACATTTTATTGTTTAATATAAACGAAAATACAAATCCACTTTCTGTTTACACTAGCATGACCGACATTTTAACATTTACCGCAACCCGGTAGAATTATTGAACGAAATCACGAGGCTTACGTAAAGCAACAACGAGACTAGAAAATTGCCCAGAACGTCATGATATTCGTTTAAAAAATTCGCCTCACTTTCGATCACCTCTGATGCCATCGCGAATGAAGAAAATGGAGTGTTTGTGAAACAACTAGAATTTTTATTGTGGATTGATTATTACTTCTCGAAATAAATTGTGTTTGTTTTTCATGCGCCTACTCCGAGATAAAACATCTATTTATACAATAACAACCGTTTTTGTTGGATATATTTAAAAACTGTTATCATTCTTAACCAAAAGGTTTCGCACGTTAAAACGTGCGGACAGTTGCTAAAGAGCTTATTGAGGAATCGCGTATGCGATGTCTTATTTATAGGACTAACCTTAACCCCATATTCACTGTCTTTAAATGAAATCACTGTACGTCGAATTGCAGCCCTAAAACATCTACGTCCATCATGCCTTGCGAATTCTTTTCCCGCTGATATTCAGTCTTTTTATGATATATTGCAATCCATGATTTTGTCAAATTATTATACAAAATGTACAAGTAATAGCAATCATCGAAATATGTCTGTTTTATGCAGAAACTTATATTTTCAGTTTATACATTAAACTGAGGCCCTCAGGAAACAAGGACTGAGTGCGAAAACAGCAGCCTGTTTTATTGAGGCTGTTCATCAGTGGTAATGAAGAATGCCACACAACTGACTCCTCCTAGCGCATAAGCGGAACTCCATTTTCAAATATAAACAGTCAATGGTCCCTGAGGACCAGACAAATATGACTACAGAATGATGACGTACGGGGCAACATTTTACAACCGCCACACAGGCTCTTAGCACCAGCTGTAGTAAGTTATATTAACCTAAAGAATGGGAAGCCCACAGAAAACAAGGCCTGAATAAGGAAAACAGCAGCCTCGGTTGGTTTTATTGAAGCTGTTCATCAGTGGTTATGTAAGATGCCACACCCCCCTTGCGCATAAGCGGAACTCCATTTTCAAAAGTAAACAAACAGTCAATGGTCGCTAGGGACCAGAAAAATATGACTACACAATGATTTAGAACGGGGCGACATTTTACAACCGCCACACAGGCACTTAACACCAGTTGTAGTAAGTTATATTAAACTGACGAAAGGGAAGCCCTGAGGAAACAAGGTCTGAATGAGAAAACAGCAGCCTCGGTTATACATGTAACACTTACATTAAGAATCAGTTCAGCGTTGGAAACTAAAAGGTTTTCTCTGTACTAAGGGAGTCACATTTATGGCCTATAGGGTTAAATGTGCATAAAACTCTCACCTAATTACCGATTTAATACGGTGTGAAAGTAAGCATGTCCAAATGTTACATAAAACGCTATATAATGTTACACACAGTGGATACTATAATTATTCATTGCTTAACCTAGCTAGAGTACATACTATACCAAGTTACACATTTAACACAAACGACATCAAAGTATATGCCTACAACTTACACCGTTCACCAAGCATCAGTAAAACACCGACATACCTACCCTACTTTTTGGCCAATCTGGAATACTGTTTGTGTCTGAAATATAAAATAATTATATTCACTTACACATGGTGTTGTTGTTTAAAATGTTTCCGTCTAAAAAGTGATATTGCATATAAAGTTGATATTTAAAATATCTCTTTACTCACCCGGAGGTTGTTTAGGTATGATGAAAAGGACGGTTTGGACCGATTTTGGCCCATCGTCTGTTTTTCGTGGTTTTATTTCAAACGTTAGCCCGTTTATTCCGTGCTACGTAAATTCTTAACATTCATATGCAAAACATATTTGTAAATGTTTAAATTGTGTTAAATGCATCGGTCGCTAGATTTAGACTAATTTCAATGTTTAGAATAGTTTGCGTATGGTATTTGACCTCAAAATTATTGTTTTACATTCCCACCTGAAATTAAACATAATTAAAATGTAATTCGGTTTATTCCTTAATACAAAAATCATTTTCAAATTGTATGGTACCCCTAAACAAACTATTTACTTTTAATTAAAATCTTAATCAATGTAAGCTTATTGTTTACATGCACTAAATACTACTGTTAATTACAGTGGAAGGTTTCATAATATAATTCTGAAATTTCATTTTTAACTGCAATGTTTTATTTCAGTATTTACATAATATGCGTATATAATGTAAAACAGATTATTTATCCTAACAAAGCAACATCATTGAAAGTTATATTTACTTTGGACATGCATGCTTTAGTGTGTTCTTGAATACTTAGATATCTTAAATAAATGTATATACATTTATTATAAAAAGTGAAGAAAATATAAATTGAAGATAATATAAATTGATAACACTCTGAATCTATTAGCAAATTTTCATTTTATATAAGTTTGCCATTTTTAAAATATAATTTTGTATCATTTAAAAATAAGTAAGAAGAAAAGTACTTACCTTTGTTAAACGTATTGACGCGAGGTGACGTTTTAGTAGTGGTAAGTTATGCACGAGGTTTACAAAAGTTGTCATTCAGCTTTGGACAATCGTATACACAAGACGTACATAGTTTGCTCAAACCGTTTGTGTTTTATATATGTAAGTAATATCAAACAATGCTTTTAACGAATGACTTTGTAGCAATTGAATACAGTTTTATGTTAAATATATTTCATCTAAACTATTCAATTAAATTGTAAGTCATGATAAAGTGTAAGCCATGTAACTGTCAGTTATTATAATTGTTGATAGTTTTTATGTTTGATGAGATGTTGTATTATGAATGTTGGTATCATTGTTTTTCAGTATAATTATTAGTCTCATGTGTACAAGAGTGTATACGTTCTTACGTCTGTCAAACGGTTTATCTATATAATATTAAAATCTGAATTTCTGTATTAAATCATGAGACTTCGTGTTTATTTTGTATTGTTAAAGTAGTAGGATGGGAAGAAGTGAATTAGAACAAAATACTGAGTTTATTAATCTAATTATTTTTTGATGATAAATACCGAATGTTAATACCATTCTTTTGTTGTTTTTAAATCGTTATCATATGCCGTATCAAAGACTTACTATAAAAAACATAAATTGCATTAATTTACAATTGTATGCTCTAATTCAGTTATTTTATCTTTACAAACAACGGCTTCATACAAAAAATACAGTATTTGGCTGTATAATAAAATTTCTTCTCGAAACATTTTAAGGAGGGGAGGGAATGATGTTATGGTTCAATTGTAAACTTTACTTTTTATTTTTGATAACAAGTGCCCCCTGCCATTGACCTGTGATGAATTTCACAGGCAGGATACTTTTTGTACTAAGGATTTTCTCTTTTTCAACCCTTCTTTATTTTGATTTTGTATTTATTTACTTTCCTGTCGTTTTGTTTAATTCCCTAGTGGCATTGTTGAAAAGAATGAATGGACTTTTTTCTTTTCCTTCTCCAGAAAATGTTGAGAAAGTGTGAGGTTTGCTGCAGCGGAACACCATCTCTTATTTTTTATTTAAGTTCTGAATATAAGGATAAAACAATGAGCATAATTAAGCACATAATGGAAGCACATCAAATGATCAGTTGTACATTTAATGTGCCATGAGTACGGAACTTGGTGGTACCAGTTTTCCACCTTGACATAACAGGATGATCCCATTTGTCCACCTAGGTCAAAAATGGCATGGTACCAGTTGTCCATTGTACCAGTTGTCTGGCTCCCGACCCCGTTAGGTACCAATAGATCTTGAATGTGTGAAAACTTACCAAACTGTTAACCGATTAAATGTTTTAGTTAATTTGCTCAAGATTAAACGAAAGGTTACCCTTACCCTAACTCGTCACGTTAAAGCGTCCGAAAACTTGGGGGGGGGTGATAACGGTAAACCAATTATAATTATCAAGTTATTATTGATGATAAGTTACACAATTTGTCACTTAAACCATCATAAAAGCAATCAATGTAGATAATAGAAGGGTAGTGGGAGTGGGGTTTATCATAAGTTTTAATTAGCTTCCACAATGCTGTGTTGCTTTAATTTGACTATGATCATTTTAAATATGTTCTTTTTTGTGGTATATTCAAATATATGATACCAGTTATGATATCTAGGGCAAAACTAAGCTCAAACAATACATAGATTGGCTAAAACAAAACCAGTCAATCTGTGTAACACTAACATGGAGATTTTATTTCATTTCATGAAAAAGGTTAAAAATATTAGCCATTTCATGAAACGGCTGTTTTCACAAATTGGCCGTAACATTACGTCATTTTGGCGTCGAAATGGTTAATCACGGTTAAATTCTGACACAATCTAGGCATTACCAACGCTTGACATTATTTGGGCATAAAAATTGTCGCCGTGCGTCGCTTAATTAGCGTTTCTGTTGCACTGGCTTTTCATGAGATAGCATGTCGCTTGTTTTACCCATGCAAAATTAGATTTATTAAATAATTAATACTCATCCATTTCACTGCATTTTTTCTTTATTGGACATAAAGGTGAATGACTTGTAAAGTATAATATTAAACACTACATTTGTTGTTTACTAGTACATGAAGCTTAGTTAAATGGCAATCTTTCATATTCTAACAAACACTATTATGTAAGGAGTTAATAGTAAGCTTTATCAAAAAAAAGTATTTGTATATATATTAAATGACTTATATATTGTGTATTTCAGGTAGACGTTGCCGAAACATTACTCTCAGCGTCAACAACACTGTCAGTTATCTTGCAGTAGGGCTTTATGCTTCCGTTATGTAAGTGTTGCGCTAATTGTGTTTGTCTTGTATATACTATAAATGGAGGAGATGTTCAAAGAAAATATGTTGTAAACAATGTGGACAAGTCAAGTTTATGGGCACCATGACAAAATGGCCCGTACAAAAACACACAGAACATCACAAAACACGGAGTAAACAAGGACGCAACAGACAAAGAAATAAATATTTTTTGTGTTTTTCGTAAACTTATTATAATTGAGTCTTCTATATCTATATTAACTTAGGAATCATACCATTATGCACTGAGCCGTGAAATGATATAAGTTGCATTTACAATAGATTTTACAAAAAATATATTTGCTCATATATATAAGCATATATGATATTAATACAGAACAAAGACATAATATATGCGATACATAACATAAAAACATAGATATTTATCATCGTATTTAAAAGTGGGAATCTCATAATTGATTAAACGTAATAATGTATTTTCCTGTGATTTTAACTGTACATTTCAACAAAATAACAGATTATGTGGAAGAGACATAGATATTCAAATACAATGTATCTAAAACATCTTTATAGAATACCTATCTAACGTCTCGACAAAAATGTTTTACAAAATACACATAAATTATCAAATGAATAATGAAACTCATCTCCTATCCTACTGCAGGGATGACAGAAACGTTGATTGATTGGTATTCGTTCCCAATTTCCTATTTGAATCTTGGGTAAACTGATGCTTTGGTGATATGAATCTTATCATATAAACCAGTAAAGATGTGGGCGATTTATGCAATAAGTCCTCATATCAGAGCTTTCCTGACGATTGTATTAAGGCGTACCAATCATGTACAAATAGGTAATATTTTTGTCGTTTACTAGAAATTTTTAACCATTTACTATTGATAAAATTGTGATCATTCCAAATAGTATTTATACCACAACTTATAAAAATATTTTCTATTTCTGATAACCAAAGGAATTTATTTGAAACTTCATTTTCGGGCAATGCCAGGCTTTAGTTAAGTACGTTTTATATACAATGGTAGAAAGCGTGGGGCATATGTTATTCATGTCTTTACAAATTCCTCTGTTTCCAGTTATTATTTAACAACATTATACATACATCGTAATAACATCTGTATTATAATCTGCATACATTCTACAAAAAAACTGTAAAAAGTAAGAGGTACATAGTTCTTAGATTATAAAAATTATTGTGCTAATGTGTTGTTGTTTTTTGTGTGTGAAATAGTTTAAGTAGACAATCTTAATATAAAAGGGGAAAAAGGTATACCAACATTTATTATAAAGGAGAGAAAAAAGTGTATCAATTGCAAATTAATTGCAAATAAATCTAGTTGTTATTAAGTATTTTGTTGTTTTTTAACATTGAAATTACTTCTTCAACTTTAAGCCTATTTGTTTTAAAAAATAATAAAAAGGGTTGTTTCCGCAATTTCCTCTCAACAATTGCATCTTAAAAGTACTTAGTTACAAGAATAAAAAAAATGATGTCTTTATTTTGTGTTACTTTTGTTATTTTGATTACTGTGGTTGCAGAAACTTATTTTTTCTATGGATAGTTAATTATTAATAAGTTAAGGTCAAGACTTTTTAATATATTAATGTTTAACTTCCATGCATAACATTTGAATTACACACCATTCCTAAATCATATTTTTTTTAGTCAAGTCACATGCTGCAAAAGTATAAAATATTTTGGGATTGAAGTTTACATTTAAACAGAAATCTATTATTTGAAATTCTGTGTAATAAGTATTTATATTGAAATCCTCTTAGTTTAGTGTCTTCCGTTATTAACAAGGTTTGAAACGAATACGGGGTTATTGTAATGCTGATGTCGGCGGCGGGCGGGCAGGACGGCAGCCGGGCGGGCATGCGGGCAGTCGGGAGGGCGTTCGTTCGGGCGGGCGTCAACTTTTGGTTTCCGCTCAATAACTTTAGTTTGCTTTGGCCTATTGACACCAAACTTGCTATATGGGTAGCTTATATCAAGAGGCAGCAGGTGTCTATAATCAAGGTTAAGGTCACTGTTACTAAAAAAAGAAATTAAGTTTCCGCGTAATATTTTTAGTTTCCTTTACCTTATTGACACCAAACTTGGTATATGGGCAGCTTACATCAAGGCGCTGCTTAGGATTGCTACCCAGGTGTCTGTGATCAAGGTCACTGTTACTAAAATATAAATTAAGTTTTCGCTTAAAAACTACTTTGCTTTGGCCTACTGACACCAAACTTGGTGCATGCAACCAATGCAACAAAAAAAACTGCATCATTTTGCTTTACTTCCATCTTTCATTTTTAATTCCTGTTACATCAATACTTGGTTGAATCGTTGAAAACCTGGTTTCGTCGCATTGCGGCGCTTCTTGTATTAAGCGGTGCTTTCAATATATTTAGCCAATACAAGTGTTGCTTGGTAAGTTGGTCTTCCCATTTTATAGCTGTTAAATTGGCATTTAGGCATCTTGTAACCAATATATTTGTCACAATGACTAAACGTTGTTTTCTCATTTGGTTTGTGATTTAGGCAGTTATTACGATTGTACACAATTTCGTCAGAAACATGTTGTGCCTTCTATTTTTTTTATATGTTATGTATTAAAGAATTGTAATTGAGGTAATCATGCTCACTTATCTGATACAGATATATGAATTCTGAAAAAATTTCAAACCTTCAAAACCTGTAATCATAATTTTTTTTTTTTTTTATATTTGGTCTGTACAT
>Ga0224511_10004268_pt1 | contig 10731 bp, 2 predicted proteins | sample SF_May12_sed_USG_2_FD_169988 | JGI IMG/M metagenome (GOLD analysis project Ga0224511, IMG submission 169988) | Sediment microbial communities from San Francisco Bay, California, United States - SF_May12_sed_USGS_8_1 | ecosystem: Environmental > Aquatic > Marine > Sediment | place: USA... | reverse complement strand
TTGTTCATGTGAAATACATATGCAATACACATGCAACACGTATGCACTATTTTCGCTGCTAGCCGCTCATATCCGAAGATTAATTACGGGTAATTGCTGCTTGGAAGCGGACTTTTTGCAATGGTTATATGCACTGTACTGATTAATATGTAGAGCGTTTGTAGAACGTCTATAACATAAACTAAATAGATATATTGCGACTGTAACGTATTTGTGACATATTTGTGTAGGGTCTGATTTGACATTGTCTCCGATTGTTTAGTGACAAACCCTTAACACAGTATTATTATATATCCGTATTTGTTAATAAATCTAACCTGCACACTATAGCGGCAATTTGCTATTTTTGATCATCTCTTGCTAATCCCAAAAGATTGTATCCGCAATTTATCCTGAAGTCATGCTTTCGGTGGTGTTACCAGGCGTTTATCATTTAAAACTTTATGAAAATATATAATGCATGAAATGAAAAATACTTTGTCCCTTATTACAGCATTCACTAACGCCCTGGAACAGCTCTGCAAACACTTTGCGTCCGGTGGATTGGAAGATGCAAGTTGTGACGAGGTTTGTGCACAACTCGGCAGTTTAACCACGAGTTTCTGCTTGTTGGAGTGCAATCAGTAAGTGATTATGACTTTATAAAATACACCGTTGTTTTAGGTAATAGTTCTCCGATGATTAATCTTTCATATTAAAGTGTAAATGTATTGACACCAAAGTTCTTGGGTACAAACATGTATAGGCTTTCTTTAATTAATTGCATTTTTTAACTTTTACAATACATAGAGAGTTCAAACACTGTTTAAAAATATGCATACGAAGTATTTAAAGTATACTACAATGTACGCAACAATAGTACAGTATAAATACGCTTGCTTGTAGTATGTCATATATCCTCTTCTTCAGGCTGCAGTCCGGAACGATTCATTGTCCTTAAACGAAAACCATTGATATTCAATAATTTGCTTAACTGTGGATGAAAATTTTATTAGATAATGAGGCGCACTTTGCCAAATTCGGTTACTGTACATCAAAATAAAAGTACACAAACTAGATCAACTGATTTTGTTTTTTAGTTTAATCTTATGGCAAGTAAGTCAACAGTAGAACGTTACCTCTGGACGATTGATACATCTGAACCTATTGAATAAACTCAAGCTAGTTCACTCTTTCAACTTAATAAGCTACAAGATAAATAAACAAGGCTAAATTTGCGGGCCACACTTTCTTTAACAATATCGGTTTTTTATATTTAATGTTCATGGTTAAAGATATTTGGCAGTGTCTCATTAAGTATTTACGTGAGTAGGAGGCACTGCTTAAGTATGGGTAAAGTGTAATAATTATTATGTAAACAATCCTGGTAAAAAATACAGGACTATCATCTTTAAACGCCGCATTAAGAAACAAAGAATTGACAATCGTTTGTTTTTAACTTACATACATGCGTTATATGCTACTTTTAGCAAATATTTTGTGTAAATTACTTTTATATTATATTCTTACACAAAAAAACTAACTTGAACGATGCTCAATTTGTCAACTTTGACCCAATTGTTTCTCGATTCGATTTGGATGTTCTGGTAAACTTATTGAAAATCATATTCGTTCTATATCGTTCCTTTATTATGCACAGTTACTATTCTTCACAAAAATGATTGCAGTAAAACGATTCTTTAGATGTGTTTAAAGTCGAATGTCAGTAAATCGGAATAAATAGGAATCATACTCATTCATTTGATGCTACTGTTTTAAATGTTACTCATTTATATAATCTATTTTTAAATTGTTTTCCTAAGACAATGTAAGGTTAGAATAAAAACAAAACGCATTACGCAAAGTTACACTTTATTTACATCAATGCCTATGCGAATACTAAGGAACATACATATTGAAAAGTGAAAATAACATAAAAAAATATAAAACAATGACCCGCTGTATACATCGGCACTGCCGTGACCAGGATTCGAACCTGGGTTGTCGCGGCCACAACGCGAAGTACTAACCACTATACGATCACGGCTAGGCCGCTGGGTCATCCTTGATGTGTATTATGAGACCTTATAAACCATATAGTGGCCTGTGGTAGCCGAGTAAGGGCATAATGAAATCTTATCAAGAGCTTTTTCCGGTTTCTATCAGATTCCATTGTGACAGGCTCTAACAACATTAGTCTACGCATTTTGATATTTAGAGTAAATAAACAGATTGGCCAAGTGGCATTATATGCAAAAGATACCTAGAATATAAACTTGTATTATTTATAAGCAGCTACGTGTAGTTACACATTGCTGTAAAAGTTAAATGAACATGGCCCATCATTTTCAAGATAACAATGGCGAAACAGTTACGCAAACACATTTGTATGGTGGCTGATTTGTGCCATGTCGTATAAGCGTGTTTTCGGGGCGAAAACGCGAAAGGTCGCCAGGCGAAAACCCGCCAAATGGTGATTTTGGTGGGTTTTCGCATGGCGACCTTTCGCCCCGCCACACGAGAATACGACATGGCACAAATCAGCCACCATATATTTGAATACATATCTTTCAAAAATGAAATAGGAACATTCTCATTAAACCCAAAATGTTTTATTTAAAAAATATCAATCCTAATGACTATAAAATATTTTTAACAAAAATAACATTTTTTCTTCAATGACTTTAACAAACATAGGTAGTGTTGATTGTTAAACTAAGCTATCGTGCGCGATAGATTTAGGGCTAGGTATAGCATGGATTGCATATTTCTGACATAGACCTACATATGTCGTATTCGACATCACCACAATAAGCGTCGTGACAAACTATGACATTTATGCATAAATATTGGTGCCTGTGAGTCTTATCTTCAAACTTTCAGCAAAGCTGAGGCAATAATTATGTTAACAGTATACTAAAGGAAAGGAACACCGTAAGTATTGGTGTGCATACATACTTATGTGTAATGTTATATTGTCATTAAAGGAGCCTTATTTGCATGCAACCGAGCGAAAACATTACTTTTAGTTTAGTCCAAGGGGTATGTCTACCGTTTCAAAGGCATCTCTTTGCTTATTCCGTATTTTTAAATACTTGACCATTATTAGTTATCGCTGCTAAAAGGTAATATGAAGGAACTGCCTCTTATCGACGGAACGCTTTTATGTTTTTACAGTTAATATATCACATAACATTATCAACACTTATAATTTATCAAAGGTGCATACGTGTCAAATGCTCATTTTTATATTATGAATAGATTTTATGCCTAAACAATATGTCTGTTTTCTGTAACATCACCAAAAAGCTTTCGGTTTCGCCAGTGCGGGATGCATCACCAGTTTGGATATAAATCATTAAAGTCACCAGAGCACGTTTTGGGCATTAACATGGGAAAAAAATCTAAACTATCCCTCAAAGTCTAAATAACTGCGTAATAGAGCATAAACAATGAGTACCATGTACTAGTTTTGAAGAAAAATGTGCACAAACCAGGACATTTTCAATATATTCATATATATATTCATTTTGAGAGAAAATAATTTTCTTGTCCACAGACACTAAAAGGATTTACCTCATTTTACATGCATTTTTTTATCTTTAATAATATGTAGTCAAATTTGTTTTTAGTGTCAGCCATATTACATCACATTTCTTTGCTAAGACTCTTACCTAAATCATATTCTAAGATAAGTACTTTTAAACCCAATTTTCTGTGCTCTAGTTCCTTTAAACCATACGTGGTCTACCTGGTATTGACCAGCAAAACACTTTTGCAGCATAACATGAGGTTGTCGCTTTCCTAGCTCTCTTGCCTTTGGCTTACGCAGCGGCGATCGACAAACGGTTCTTTATAGACCTCACGCGTATGTACTTTAAAAATTCAAAGGTTTGTTGTTCATGCGAAATGCCCTTCAGCATTTTTTTCTGCGAGGCAATAATCAAACTTCGCCCAATCCACACATGTGTTATTCTCTAAGTTTGCAACCTGGGACTGACCATCAAAGCGATTTTTTCAGAACAACATGAGGTTTGCTGTCGCTTTCCTAGTTCTCTTGCCCTTGGTTTACACCGCAGCGATCGACAAACGGTTCTTTATAGACCTCACCCGTATGTATTTGAACATATTTCAAACTTCGTTGTTGAAACGCAATACATTAACAAAACAGATGCAATTTATTCGCTGACCTCCACTCATATCTACAGCTTTAGAGTAATTTCGGCTTAATTACGTCCGTAACACAAACTAAACTAATAATTTTATATTGCGACTATTACATATTTTTCACAAATAAGTGCATGGGTCTTAACTACTGATCTGAGAATCTGATATTGCTTTCTGTTTATTTTTATCTGTTATTCCAACCTGCACACTATAGCAGACAGTGTGCTTTTTCTCAACTTATTTTGCAAAAGCCTGTATGCCAAAACAAGTGTATCATCGATTCGTCCTTACGTCATCTTCGCAACAGTGCTGTCGTTTAAAAACAAATCATTAAAATAACTAATGCATGGCGTATAATAATATATGTATTGTCCTTTTTACAGCATTCCGCATCGCTGAACAGCTCTGCGGTGGATTGGAAAATGCAAGTTGTGATTATGTGTGCGCACAAATCGGTTACCCTGGTTCTACAACTTGTGCGATGGAATGCTCTCAGTGAGTGATTATGACCGTTTAAAATAGTTGCTTTATTCTCATACGTGAATATATCTACGATAAAGCATACATGGTTGTCACCTGGTAAACCTGTCCGGCGCAGTTTAGATATGAAATGTTATAGTAGCATTTTTCCGTACGTATAGCCCTATATCATGGCTATAAATTATGTCTAATTATTCTACTGTACAGTAAATATACGTACAGTAAATATACGTATAATAACGTTGCCAAATTTATGACATCAAATTTTAAGCTTATTCGGTATCATTTTCTGCAACCATTTAAATTTAAAAAACATAACACAAAGTATACAAAGTATATAAGGTATTTTTACAAAGTACACAAAACAGACAGTACAACACAAATGCATTTGATAAATGTATGACATATTTCCTATTTTTCAGGATCCAGTCCGGAGCTATACCCTACAATTGTCCTACCGAATAATATACAATATTTTGTTTAACTATGCGGAGCAATGTGCCAAATCCAGAAAATGTATATTAAAATAAAGGTATACAAACTACGGACTTCCTTGCTTTACTCTCATTGCAGATAAATCAACGCTAAACTGTGTGAATGTCTACACTGTAGGTATCTAACAAAACACATTGCTTCTTTACATTATTTTAAAAACTAAAATGATTCAAGACCAAGTGACGTTTACTTTTGAAGGCATGCAATGGAATTATGAGGAGGTTAATCTTGTGTTACTGTATAGCTGTATAATTCCTGTTGATTTAATGTTCTGTTTTTTCTGCGTTCGGCTTGACAAAATACACCTTAAGAGGTCTAATACCAAACTTTAAACAAGAAATGTCTTTAAAAAAGACAAACGGCGTCAGATTAAAAAAGGAATCGAAATATTACACAGGGTAAAGTACTTATACATAAATCTTACACAAATGACAGAAAACTTAAAATGAATATTGTCAAGTGGACAGCTATTTTTGCCAACTTGGTTAGAAAGTAAGTAATGTCTTTAAATTCCATTAAGGAGATTCATCATTACTTGTGTAATGGCAAACCAAGGCAGGAAAAACTTGCAAGTCGTATCTTGTACACATAGCACATGCTCAAGCCAATAACATTAAATGAGATTTTCAAGTCAAAAGTTGTTGCGTTATATAATCTCTACTAGACAAATGAGCTCGTAGTCGCAAACATGGGCAACAATAAATATAATTTATTCATAAAATAAATGTTTTTATTGTTCCAGGTTTTAATTTAATTCATTACTTATAATAGTGGAATTTTTACCTCTTAGATTCAATTAAATTCCAGAGTTACATCTGACATTTTGCATATTTTTACAGCACAAACATATTTCATGACTCAAAGTGTAAACCCCGGAATTTGGACGTAGTGAGGCGAACATTATAATTATTGGGTAATATGTCAGACTTTTTACTATAAACCGGTTCACATCTGGAGACGTAATTCATTTTATCCATAAGATATTTTGTTTGACACGTAACTGTATATTGTTTCAATATAAAAACACTTTAGAAAGCAATACCCAAATAATTAATCTACGAACGATGCAAAATTTCGTAAAACACTTGCATTACAATAGTGTGGCCTTTTTTTCGCGCGTATCAGGTTCATCCAATCGAAAACGGGATTTTCTCTTGTTTCCCCACACGTCATTTTCAGTGCTTATGAAATCATCCAATAGAACGGCTGATTGCTGAAATCCCAGACAGACGTCATTATACAGAAATGTAGGTCAAAAGCCAGCTTAGACAGCTACGCCGAAAAAGATCAGTAGTTGTGAGAACGAAGATAATGTGCGAAACAGGTTGTTTGTTCATGACATGTTTGTAACATTTGAAAAGCTTATATCCACGTTTACCCAAACACGCTGATTTATACTGCATTCTTACCTTCATGTTGATGGGACAGATAAAAATGGCATCTTTAAAACGTGTACTATGGGTAAATCTATGGCTAGGATCCTCATCGTTAAACATAATTAAGTGACTCTAGGAGCGACACCCTACCTGTAAGAAGCATAGCGCAACACATTTAAATTTAACCAAAAAGAAAAGTTTGCAAACTTGAAATATAATTTTAGGAAAAGGAAAGATAAAACACTTTCTATGAGAATGTCACTGGTAAGATTTACCTCCCTTGCCATTTAAAACTAGTCCTGCATAGGTTAATATCTGAACAAGTCGGCGACATAAATAATGCATTATCAATCATATTTAAAGTTAAGTATTTTGACAAATGGTTGTTCTGTAGATTTTCTATTTTTATATAAATACGTGTACTTTACAGAAACTTGAAGAATGACCAATCTGTCAATTTTGATCCAAGTCTTTTTTGCTTCGAACTGAATGACCCGGATAACTTAAACAGTTTTTGCATTTATTTACAATGACAAGAGATAATAAGCAAAAAAGTCCTCAACATTTCTTCGATGGCGACTCTGTGTTTGAGTTTGGAATAATTGGGCAATTTTTTATTCTAAACACTGTCATCATTCTAAACATCATTTCTTCAAACGATCTGAAGTTTGTTTAAGCATGTTCACGAAAGTAAAATGAAGGTGACTATGTCTATATCAAAATTTGTGTTCTCTTTTGACCGTCCTCCTCATAAGATAGTCAGCATGTGAAAAAAATATAACCGAAAAAAATTATACTTATCAAAAACATTAATTTAAGATGCAAATAAACATGGCCTATCACAGACCTGGAAAATGGGTTCTGAACATAGCAATTATGAAGATCTGCTCTCTGGAAAAGGTAACTTCACGACGACTGCTAAAGTTTGACCCCTCGCCGTGACACTGACCTTTAATTAAGGTCCCCGGGCTTTTGTTTGTGACACATCCAATGAAATTTAATAGGCACAGTTACTTTTCTGCACAAAAATGATTGGCGAAAAACGATTCTTTAGATTTGCTTAAAGTCGATTGTCAGTAACTTTTACTAACTAGGGTGCGTTTGTTGATATTTTTGTTATAATTGCACTATTTTTGTTGTATTTTAACATGGACTTTGTAAGGTTTGAATAAAAGCAATGTGCAATTTGCAAAGTTATACTTTATTTACATCAATGCGTGTACGAATACTAAGGGAAATCATGTTGAAGGGTAAAAAGGTAAAGGAGATATAAAACATTGACCCGCCCTACGCAGCGCTACTGCCGTGACCAGGATTCGAACCAACCTGGGTTGTCGCGGCCACAACGCGATGCACTAACCAGTATACGATCACGGCTAGGCCGCTGGGTCATACTAAATAATGCATTATCAAACATATTAAAAGTAAAGTATTTTTAAAAATGGTTGCTCAGTATATTTTATATTTTAATATAAATACAATGTACGTGTACTTTGTCAATTTTAATCCAAGTCGTTTATTGCCTCGAACTAAATGTCCGGGATAACTTATTGATATTCCAAATGGATCTATATGACTAATATATCATTCCAAGACAAACCGCTGGAAGCGCCATATGATCAAATAAGCGTTTGCATTTATTTTCAATGACAAGAGACAATAAGCAAAAAAAACCTTTCCACGATGGCGACTCTGTGTTTCAGTTTGGGATAATTGGGCATTTTTTTATTCTGAACACTGTTGATATCAACATCATTTCTTCAATCGGTCTAAAGTATTTTAGTTTGTTTAGACATTTTCAACTAAAACAAAGATGACTATGTCTATATAAAAAAATGTGTTCTTCTTTTACCGTCCTCCTTAATTATAACCGAAAACACTGATACTACACAAAAAACATCCAACTAAGATTGGATGGAGATAAACAAAGGCTATCACAAACTTGAGAAATGAACCTGGTTGGTGTTCTGGACACAGCAATTCTGAATTGTTGCACCTGGTTGATGTTCTGGACACAGCAATTCTGAATTGTTGCACCTGGTTGATGTTCTGGACACAGCAATTCTGAATTGTTGCACCTGGTTGATGTTCTGGACACAGCAATTCTGAATAGTTGCACCTGGTTGATGTTCTGGACACAGCAATTCTGAATTGTTGAACCTGGTTGATGTTCTGGACACAGCAATTCTGAATAGTTGCACCTGGTTGATGTTCTGGACACAGCAATTCTGAATTGTTGAACCTGGTTGATGTTCTGGACACAGCAATTCTGAATTGTTGAACCTGGTTGATGTTCTGGACACAGCAATTCTGAATTGTTGCACCTGGTTGGTGTTCTGGACACAGCAATTCTGAATTGTTGCACTCTAGAAACAAGAAGTTCTTGACAATTGCTCTAGTTTGACCCCTCGCCGTGACACCGACCTTTGCTTTAGGGCCCCGGGTTTTGTTTGCGGCACATCGTCCCAATTTGGTGGTGAGATTTATAAGCCACAGTTATTTTTGTGCACGCAAAATGATTTTGTTTTAGATCAGTTTAAAGTCAAATGTCACCAAATTGGACTGACATAAAATTAAAATTGGATTCACATAAACATGACTTAAGTTGGACTTACTATAGCTCGTTAGTTGGTAACCTTTTTTGCTTGTATTTATTAACATTTTATTTTACTTTATTATATTTCTAAAATGATTTCCTACAACAATATAAGGTGAAAATAAAAACATTTGACAAAGTTACACATTATATTCATCTATGCATGTGTGTATTCTACGGAAGATCATGTTGAAAGGTGAAAAAGTATTTTCAAAAAGTTAGAATAAGCAAACGCATTGTACAAATTTACACTTTATTTCATTAAATCGTGTGCGAATACTAAGAAAAGGGAAAGGAAAGACTACTAAGGAAATTGATAAAAACAAAACAATGACCCGCCATATACACCGACCACGTGACCAGGATTCGAACCTGGGTTGTCGCGGCCACAACGCGAAGTACTAACCACTATACGATCACGGCTATGCCGCTAGGTCATACTTGGTGTGTATTATAAGACCTTATAAAGTGTTCCTTTGTAGCCGAGTAAGGGCAGTATGAGATCTTATCAAGAGGTTTATCTGGTTCCTATTAGATAAAATTGTGGGTGTAAACCCTCTGACAACATTAGCATACGCATTTTTTCTTTAGGGTGTGAATAAATAGATTAATCAAGTAGCATTATAATTACGCAATAGATAACTGGAATATAAACTTGCATTATTTACAAGTACATGTAGTTTTCTGTGAATAGAATGTATTCTGTCATTTTTCGAACGCAACTTGTGTACCGGTCATTGGCAAATGTCTTGCTGACTGCTTAACACTGTAGTGGTTATGAGTGTATCCTTTTTTCCTAAACTTAGCCTTTAATTTTGTTTACAGAATACTAACAAAAAGGAACTGCGCAAGTATTGTTGCGTATACCTACTTTTATGTCTGAAAAAATGTATCATTGTCTTTGAAATAGTCTAAGTAACTTGCAAAAACAATACTTTAAACATAGCCCAAGGGGCCGTAATGGAAATAATTGTTTACCTTTTCAAGTGCATTTCATTACCTATACCGCAGTTGGATTTACGTCACCATCATTACTTATCTCTGTAAAAAGGTTTCTAAATATAAATAATAATTTTAACATTACGTATATAGCCTAGTACTGACCAGCAAAACGACTTGTTAAACCAAGATGAGGTTTGTAGTCGCTCTCCTAGTCTTACTTGGGAGGTTGCGATATGGACGCTAACCTCAACGCGTAACGTGAAAACTTATTTTTGAGGACATCGTCATCCATATATGTGTATCGCCTTCAGGTTAACCCATTATTAGAGACTTGGGTGGTTTGCGTCACTCAGCCATGCTTAGGCACGAGGATCCCCTGATCAAACCATGAGCCAGCGTTTTATATCTCTTGAAAATGCTCCATGATAATTAGGTGAAGATTAAATATGAGGCTGAAACCCTCACCCCTAGCGCACTCCTCTATTTTAATTCTGAATATTGCGCATGCTTCGGCTCTGTTTCGTTCTAAAATAGAACTGCATTTTGTGACCGGCCTTTGTCCGTCGTCCGTCGTCGTTCGTCGTCCGTCGTCCGTACTTAAACATCTTCTCCTCTGAAACCAATTATTGGATTTGACCAAACTTCACAGGAATGGTCCCTGGGTGGTCCCCTACCAAAGTTGTTCAAATGGTTCTG
>Ga0224511_10004267_pt1 | contig 10732 bp, 2 predicted proteins | sample SF_May12_sed_USG_2_FD_169988 | JGI IMG/M metagenome (GOLD analysis project Ga0224511, IMG submission 169988) | Sediment microbial communities from San Francisco Bay, California, United States - SF_May12_sed_USGS_8_1 | ecosystem: Environmental > Aquatic > Marine > Sediment | place: USA... | reverse complement strand
ACCAACCCAAACATTTTCGAGCGGAATTAATCTCGTGCAAGATTGCACATCCGTTATACTTACAATTTTGTTTTGCCACAATCATTTTACATGCAATAACGGCCTGTTTGATGTTGATATTTTAAATACATGATAAATTCGAAACAACCTGTAATATTTAAACAAACTACTTTATTCTACTATGGTTAAGGTATTTAGTAATATCTTGAAAAATGATCTTAGTAATGTTAAGCAAACGGAAAACTCTTGCTGATAGTTGTTGACATTATAATGTAACTACTGACATATTTGATGATTTACGAGTAAAAGTGTTAACAAATTTTATTAATGACTTGTAAGTTATACTGTGAGATCATTTACTTTCGTTGGACATTTAAATTTGTGTATTAGGTAGGGTAATCTACCAATTAACGAATCCCAACGAAACAGTTATTCACTTTGGTAATTTTGCATAACATTTTTATGCATGCAAGTGTCCACGAACTGGTCCAATGTCGCCAAACCACGAAAGTATATGCCCGCAAACTTAAATTTTTCACAGCACTATAGAAATAAACGTCGAATTTTAGTAAACATATAGCACATGTCGCAAAAAACGTAGCATAACTTATTATATACATACCGTATGAGTACTTTCCTCTTGCGATCAAAGTGTTCTTAAAGACTGTCACATACAATGGACACTTCTGCAATTGTCAATCAAACTACAGAAATGTGAAGAGCCTAAACATTAAAGCACGATACTACTAGCTCAACTGTTGTATAAACTCGCTCACTTACAAATAACAGTATTCTGTGAAAGAACAGGATTGCGTTTTATTCTGAAATGCATTTTTATCATCAGAGAAATACCGGGGCATGCATCCTGATCCTTGTCATTGCGAAGGTAAGTTGTTGATTTGTATAAATATAATAAGTATCTGTTCCATAAAAGCAAAATATAATACGATCGCAAACAATTAGACACAATATTTGTGATGGTTTTATATTAGGATTTGTTCTGCAGTTAATAACAGACACCACATACTGATATCATCAGGAAGCATATATATATATACTGGCATTAAGTTGACCTATCTATGATGCGTACTATACAATGTTGAAATGTGTATGTTTTAGTTTCTTAAGAGTGAATTGGAATAATAATGTTTATGTACATCATCACGAAATATATCATAATATGTATCAACATCAACTGTTATGTTTCAACCAAGTTGTGACGACAGTTAAGCCTGCAACGTCATCACAAACAACAACTCAATCTACGACACGAGCAAGGACACGAACAACGCCACAAACAACGATACAAACAACTACGATCGGTGTCAAAACTACAACTGCCGTCATTACTGCTACGTCTTTACATCCGTACACTCTACAGCCAATTTCCGTAGCAATGGTATCAACGACAACAAACACAGCAACACACAGTAAGATCAATTAAATTACACGGAAAAAGGGAACGTTTTAAATGACAGAAATACATTTTTCAGAAAAAAAGAAAAAAATGGATAAGAAAACTTAAAACTCTAAAATACTATCCAGGTTATGTGAACAATATTTAGTATTTGCCTTTCAAATGATAACTAACGAATCGTCTTTATTTACATGTAACAAGTTAAACGATAGTATTGTAAATAGTAAGGGTCGTTTTATAAAAAAGACAGATACATGTAAGAAAAGTTTATATTTATCCATACAAAACAAACATGTTTTAAAATTGCAGACTTCCTATGCAGCAACTCAACGGCGACAAACACATCAGTCGCCGTAGATTTACGTTCTATTTCCTGTGCTCATCAACGAGCTGGAACAAACGAGGATTTGGTTCTGGCTCTCTGCAACACATCGGCACCAAGCACATGGCAGAAAGGGAATAATGTAAACAACAAAAGGTTTCCTAAAGAAAAGCCGTCATATTAAGACAACGTTGTCATTCTTGTCAGATAAATACGATCAACTGAATGTACGTTAACGTGTTATCAATATCGATTTGTTATGACGGATAAATATATTTATTCGTTGTGCAACAACATAGATCATCATAGTAAGATGATATTTTCTTCATTCAATGATCATTCGAAATGTCCTTCTAGACGATGTAGAAAATGTTTTGCTTTTTTATTTAATTATTGTAAACGTCCTCGATGCTATGTGAAAGAAAACCAATAACTATTTCAGGTCATGAACTCATGCAGCCAAATCCCTCCTTATACCCCAGTTGCATCGTTTGCATCACCAACGTACAGTAACACAGGCACTGCACAGTCGGGCATCTTTATCGAGTGTGCTCTGGAAGGGTTTAAGGTACTGTTTAATTACGCCTATGAAATATTACTAATTTGAATTTCGTGAACAATCGTGGTTTGTTTATATACAATGTACACTCATTCACTAAATATGATCAAGGTTTTAAATAATACACATATCAGTGTAGCAAGTAAACAAGCACAGACAAAGTATGTGTTGTATTTATTGAGCAAACTTTAACACATACAATTATTTATAGCAAAAACAATAATTACAGATGATGATCCAGAAGTGTGGACAATCTCCGACTGTCGTGACTCTCAACCGACATGGTCTGTTCAACGAGGACCCTTACACATACTATGTTATCCAGTAGAAGACATACTGCCAATATATTTTTGAATATACCCTTATTATCGACACATATGTGTGTTACGCAATAAACGAACAATAAGCATAATTATTAGAATTGGAAACGATGTGTTAGTGCTTAATCAGATCAGTAAAAGTATACATCTTCCGTTCTCTGTCATGCAACAAACATACAGTATGCTGCTTATATTTATGCATTGCAGTTTTATTTGGAAACACAAGCCCCGGCTAAACTCAGGCCGTAGATTACCGTCAGAACAGCCGCACTCGACGCGAGCGGAAAACGTTCCTCGATATGTTTGATACTAGACCATGCTCTATATTCGTCTACACAATTCCCTCACAGCTGGCTCATATGCGGAGGCAGTCAATCGCTTGCGGATTAAGAGGCGTGTATTGGTGAACCGAGAAACAAACAAATTAACTAACTGACTGACCCGACTGACTGACTGACCAACCGACTTACTAAACATATGGCACACAAGTAAAGATTAGCGTTACAATAATCATTACATGGATGGTTTACAAGCAAACAGCCACTTGCAGTTAGACAGTATTTTAAATTAGAACAAGCAAATTCGTCGAACTGATATCCCCCCGCCGATCAGGTTGTGTTGATTGTTGGGAGGTGTAGTAATTTAGGGGAAGGTGTATGTGAACTGTACATTAAGGTATATCTACCTATTATGTTTCATGCTGATACTATTTGTAGTCATTGAGATATTTTTCACACACAATTTAAGTATGAAAAAACAAAGGACAATAACTCTTAAATTAGGAAGTGGAGGGTTTTGGTTCTTGTGCAGTACACTTCCATTCATTAGGGTATATCTACCTATACAGTTTCATGCTGATATATTTTGTTGTCACTGATATATGTTCCACACAAAATTCAAGTATAAAAAATAAGGACAATAACTCTTAAATTAGGAAGTGGAGGGTTATGGTTCTTGTGCAGTGCACTTCTCCTCAATGAGATCTCCCTTCGGCGGGGGGACAAAGTATCTCGTTAATTTGCAACTTACTGAAGACCATATTTCAAGTATAAAAATCAAAGGGCAATAACTCTAAAATTAGGAAGTGGATGGTTACGGTTCTTCTGCAGTACAATTCCACTCATTCACTCATACAGTAAACTTGTACGAAAAGTGGGCATGAGGACATATACAGTCGTAACATTTGCGATAAGAAAGCAAATACTTATTACATGGTTAAACACACAGATCATAAGGTCCAGGTTTGCACACGAAATGTCAACTTCATGCTGCTCGACTCTTAATAAGTCTTTCGAATCCTCTTCGTGACTTATGGAGATTTCAACAAAAATTAAACTGTTTCTCTAACGTGTTTGTGGGACTGCTAATGGCTATGTATTTTCGAATATTACTTGGTAAATATTTGTAATTTATAGTTACCTGTTTTTGTTTAGATTATGTTTTTCATATATATAGTATAGATGTCAATCATTGTTTACAGTAAGTTAAAGAAAAAATATATGTATGAAAAGTGTATAATTATGTTAATGTGAAAATGCATTATAAGTTTTATGATAAATATATCATGATATTTTAACTAATACTAAACTAAAACTTTAGCGTTAAAACTTTTTATGTAATTTTCAAAATAATGTGTGTCTAAATACACAGCGTATACAATCAATATAAGTTAACAAGAGCGTTCCCGCTAATGATGTTTAAAAGTGCTATATACGAGAGTTTTACTCAAATGAAAACTATACAGGTTACAAAATACTGCTTTAATGTTATTGTAAAAGGACATTTTTGTGGATGTATTACACATAGTTTTAAAAGTCTTAATTTGATTAAATTCGTTAACAATATGTATCGTTGGTACATGTAACACGACACAATAACGACGTATGGTCCTCTTCAGAAAACGACAATAGTCTGGTAAAGCATGTGTTTCCCTTTAACTATGGGATTAATACATGATATGACAACATCTTGCACATTTGGTATTTTTGCTCCTATTAGTATATCTTCCTCTCCGTTTAGCGTAGTCCACATGATTGATGCTATACATTGCGCAAAGAGTTCAAGTCGCAGTACTGTTGAAAATGGAAATACTGGTCATGTGCTCTTATTACTGTTGGTAGCGTTGGCATACGACGCAAAACCGCAACAAACAAACAAACAAACAAACAAACAAACAAACAAACAAACAAACACACAAACAAACACACAAACAAACAAACACACAAACCTAAGAACAAAGCACACCCTTTATCTATAGTTGTTTATTAAAAGTTTATAGTTGATTGTGATACCCATTTTTCGGTGAATTTCTTAAATATTTACTGTTTCAGTATTGGTTGCGATTCCGCATTCGGGAGGCAGTTCTTTACGTACGTTGTGTTTTTAGATTATATGTGTGCATTTTATTGGAGTAACGTTCAACGACAAACTACATTATTTATTGAATAATGAACAAGTTGTATAAAAAATGTATTGATGTACAACACTCATTACCACTTTGTTGTACCTTCCAGTTCATATTAGGAATGCTTATAATCACCAACCACCATCCGGGGGTCACGCCGTCACGCAACAGCACACCAATCCGACTCAACAAACGACTGGCGCCACGCAATCACAAAACTATTCGACTACACAAACGATTGGAGTCACGCAATCATACAGCAATTGGCCTCAGTATACAATTGGCGATTCTCAAACGACATTAGGCAAGTTTGTATTTCGGGCAAATGATATTACATGTCCTGTTCTATGTGTTTGTTTTTTGCACGGACCATTGTGACATGGTGTCCTTGAACTTGACCTGTCTACATTATCTACAACATTGTTCTATGAACATCTCCTCAATTTATACTAATAATACAAAAAAGTATTACAGCTGCAGCATGCGATAAAATGTATTATTTACTGTATATATGGTAAGAGTTTTCGCAGTTAAATATTGGCAGGAAGCTGAAGCGATTCAAGAGCTGTATTATCGCAATATTCGGTTTTAATGCGATTGGGGAAACAATTGTTTCATATAAAGCATGAAATAAGAAATGACTGTTGCTTTCACTACTGTAACAACGTCTTTACGGAATTTCACTAAACATGGATTAGGACAGAACGTTCCTGAAGCATACCAATGATTCTACGCAATGGGTTGTTGTTGTTGATAATTATTTGTATCTGAGCATGTTCACCCCCTTCAGTGGTGTCTGTTATTTATAATGTACTTTCAAACATTCCTACACATGACTTTGCATATGTCCTTAAAGTTGCAACATCAGACATAAAATGTTAAAAAAAACAAGCAATCGTGTTGAAAGCAAATAAGTAAAATAAGTTTCAATTCATTTTTTGTAAAAATACGACTTTTTTGTCATAAAACTAAACACTAATTTGTAGTTAGTTATTTATTAGCTAAAGCAAACGATTCTATATTACCTTAGAATATGCATTTAACACATAGCCGATTTAAACTTCATGCATGTGCGGAGGTAATCTTAAATACATAACACGTGGCAATAACCGTGACGGTACAGATTATCAACCCAAGGGAAACGAATTATTATATAGTATTTCAGATGTTCATTTTTATGTCATAAAATGTATCTTATTAATGTCTAAACCATCTCATGTTTCATGTTATATCCCAAACACGTTAAGCATATGTATGTAAAATGAACAAAGACAATAATTCCAAAAATAGGAAAAAAGAGTTTAGTTCGTGTGCACTGCACTTCTACTCAAATCGATAAATCTATGTACAAAAGTAATTGTTAATATCTCTTGTAGTGTCAGAGTAATGTCCCCGACAAAGTTCAAAATGTAAAAATAAACAAAGAGCAATAACAAACAAAATTGGCAAACGGAGTTAAGATGCTTATGCATTGCACTCCTACTCAATGAGATAGAATTACCAACAAGGTTTCTTGTTGATATCTTACGTAGTTTTAGAGTTATGTTCGGGACGTTCAACGTGTAAACAAATGAACAAAGGACAAAAACTCCAAAATTAGGCAATGCAGAGTTATGTTTCTTGTGCACTGTACTTCTGCTCAATGAGATCTATCTACCTACAAAGTTTCTTGTTAATACCTCTAGTAGTTTAAGTGATGCCCTGGACAAGATGTGGTTAGACGGACAGACATGAGAATGGACAAAGCGGCAACTATTTATACATAAATCTGTTCCTTCGAGGAGCATATATATATAGTTAATATCGTCAAAACATGATCCAAATAAAAAACTTCAACTTCAACCGTCAACACTTGAAATCAATGACTAAATACCCGCTGCCTCCACCCCAGTGGCGGATCCAGGATTTGCCCTGGAAGAAAAATCTGGTATGCCAGATAATATTTAGTTTTGTGATCTAGTTTAATGAAACTGTCTTGTAGAAGGCACTGATAAGAACAAATCTAAACCCTATGGGGTTCAGACCTCCCATGGCACTGTCCGAGAGGCCCCAGCACACAGCTCCATGCCCCCTATTGGCACTGTATATAGAATCCCCAAATGGGTGGTCTGGCCTCCCAGTGGCACAGTATGGGAATCTCGGGTCTAGGCCCTGGTACTGTCTCTTCACGCTACTTGGGCACTGTATGTGAAATCCCAAAAGGGCCAGTCTGGGCCTCTAATGGCATTGTCTTCGAGGCCCATGTACGCTGCTCATAGGCCCCATATGCACTGTATAGAAAATCCCAAAAGGACCGGTCTTAACCTCGAGATGGCACTGTATTGCAATCTCGGGCACAACAGTATGGGCTTCCCATAGCACTACATTTCTAGCCCGGGCGTGCAAGCCTAGGTACAGAGTGGCACTACATATTGAGCTCAGACGTGTGGGTCTGGGCCTCCCATGGTACTTTATTTTGAGCCTAAACACACCAGTCTGGGCTTCCCATGGCACTACATTTTAGTGAAAATGCAATGGCCTGGGCCTCCCGTTGCACTACTTGTGAGCCTAAACACACAGGTCTGGGGCTCCGATGGCAATACATTTTGAGCATGAACATACCGGTCTAAGCCTCCCATGGCACTACATTTTGAGCCTAAACATATCACTCTGGGCATCCCATGGCACTACATTTAAGCCAAAACACACCGATATAGGGCTCCTATGGCACTATATGTTGAGCTTTAACATGCCGGACTGGGCCTCCCATGACACTACATTTTAAGCCTAAACATACCAGTCTGGGGGTCCCAAGACACTTTATTTTGAGTCTAAACATACAGGTCTGGGCCTCCAATAGCACTACATATTAAGCCTAAACATACCAGTCTGGGGCTCCCATGGCACTATATTTTGAGTATAAACATATCGGTCTAGGCCTTCCATGGCACTGCATTTTGAGCAAAAACACACCGATATATGGCTCACATGGCACTACATTGTGAGCATAAACACACATTTATGGGGCTTCCATGGCACTACATTTTGAGCCTAGACAGACTGGTCTTGAGCGTCCATGGCACTTTATTGTGAGCCTAAACATACCGGTCTGGGGCTCCCATAGCAATATATTTTGAGCCTAAACATACCGGTCTGGGCATCCCATGGCACTACATTTTGAGCATAAAAATACCAGTCTGGGGCTCCCATGGCACTATATTTTGAGTCTAAACATACCGGTCTAGGCCTCTCATGGCACTACATTTTGAGCCTAAACGCACTGGTCTTGAGCTCCCATCGTACTACATTCTGAGCCTAAACATACTGGTCTGGGCCTCCCATAGCAATATATTTTGAGCCTAAACATACCAATCTGGGACTCCGATGGCACTTCATTTTGAGCTTAAACATAACAGTCTAGGGCCCCAATGGCGCTATATCTTGTGTCTAAACATACCGGTCTGGGCTTTCCATAGCAATATATTTTGAGCCTAAACATACCGGTCTGGGCCTCCCATAGCACTACATTTTGAGCTTAAACATACCAGTCTGGGGCTCCCATGGCACTATATTTTAAGTCTTAACATACCGATCTGGGCCTCCAATGGCACTATATTTTGAGCCTAAACACACTGGTCTTGTGCTCCCATGGCACTACATTTGAGCAAAAACATACTGATATAGGGTGTCCATTGCACTACATTGTGAGCCTAAGTATATCGGTTTGGGCCTCCCATGGCACTATAATGTGAGCCTAAACACATCGGTATGTGCCTCTTATTGCACTACATTGTGAGCATAAACATACATTTTTCTAACAATAGACGACTGTTCATAGTTTATTCTTGTCAATAAAAATACTTAACATGTATTTATAAACACATTTCGGACGGTTTTCTGAAGATTCACTGTCTTGTTTGACATTCTTTTTTAATCATCAATCAAAACTCTTGATTTGTTTTCATTCTAACGAATTATTTAAGATGTTATGTATGTATCCTGGTAAACCTATAATCGGTCACACATTGTTAAAGCTCCTATTTGTATCCCAGTCTTTGGTAGATTGAACAGCTTAAAATAAAATGTCAACGAATGATTTAAAAACATAATATATATATCAAGTTACACTTAACTAGATTATTGATACGTTTTTCACTCGAAGAAACGTCACTATAACATTGAAGTAACACATTTATTTTGCTATAAATATAAACCGTTCCAAACGCTTTATTTTGTTAACATTGATCTAAAATTAGTTTGACTCGTGCGGCGCTATTTTGACTAGACTAACTCATTCTCGTTTAATAGGCCAAAAGCTATGTCCGGCGTATATATGTACATTTTACAGCTCAAATTTATATGGATATGGGTTAAAAGTGAAAAATGGTCCAAGTACAAATATCTCTATGTGAATATATACCAAAAGCCGGGCAGGAATTGAGCTCTTTCAGTGAAAAAAAATATCGCCATTTCTTGAGCTAAATTTGGCCTATTAAATCAGGATAAGTGATATATGGGTAAACATTACGCATTGAGACGTGACCATTACCCCGGTTAGTTTATGTTCATCTAAAAAGGTAAAGAATCGAAAAGTGAGATTTAACGTATCTTATTTATAAACAGACGATAGACACACAGTGTATAATTATACTACATTGGCAACGCTTCAGCCATGTGAATTCTTAGCTCAGTCGGTTAGCGCACGGTGTTGACGTTTTCCCTATTTGACACTGGTTCGAGTCCTACACGGAAAAAGTTTTTCAAGTTGAAAAGATTTATTTTATGTTTCAAATTTCATATTTTTGTAAATCTTTTCTGTGTTTATATGATTTTACTAATTAAAATATATATTACGCAAAAAGAAAAAAGAAAACCATTGATAACAATGCACAAAAATGAAATATAAAAAAGTATATTTTAATTATATCAATACATTAGGACGTAAGAGAAAGGAACAATTAGTAATAATAAAAAGTAATATATTAAAAAGTAAAGCGGACAAGGGGATTCGATCCCCAGTTGCCTGGGTGCTAGGCAAGTACGCTATGCACTGCGATGCCATGCTTGTATGGTCAGCGGTGTTAATAGGCTTATAAATAAATGTTAATATATAAGTATAAAAAAACACTGCTACTCCCATTTGAATGGACTAGCCGATCTTTAGTGTCTCAGAGGTGGTACGCGTCGAAGGGAATTCCGTTAAATTTATAAACCGCGAAATCCTTCCAGGACCAGAGGACGCGCGTATTTGTTTCACGTTTTTCTAACGACAACGAGGACTTTCGATGACATTCGAAGAAGTATTCTATTGATAATTATAATCTGTGAAATACTTTTGTTCTTTATTTTTGTTTGATTTGATTTTGGGAATTAAAATGAGCATTAAAAGCTGCTATATTTAAAATCAAAAGCGCTGAAAATACGAAGAGACAACCCAAGTTCAATTAGTGTATAATAGCCAGAAACAACATGTTAACGACACTATAGCTTCCATAGCAGAAATTGTCGTATCGTTGTGGCAGTCATAATAAACTATTAACAGTGATACTTGCTCATGGTGAGCTATTGTGGTCAGTGGTTGTCCGTCGTGCGTCGTCCGCCGTGCGTCGTCCGTCGTCCGTCAACATTTGATGTTTACACTCTAGAGACCACATTTGTGACCTGATTTTGATGAAACTTAATCAGAATGTTTGTTTCAACAATATCTAGGCTAAGTTCGAATATGGGTCAT
>Ga0224511_10004266_pt1 | contig 10734 bp, 7 predicted proteins | sample SF_May12_sed_USG_2_FD_169988 | JGI IMG/M metagenome (GOLD analysis project Ga0224511, IMG submission 169988) | Sediment microbial communities from San Francisco Bay, California, United States - SF_May12_sed_USGS_8_1 | ecosystem: Environmental > Aquatic > Marine > Sediment | place: USA... | reverse complement strand
TATATGTCATTCTCTTCCTCAAATAAGACTGCGTTTTTAAATACGCTGCAACTCTTCTGTAAATAATCGCGAGGAACCCATACACAAAACATATACGTTCAAGGACCAGGTACGAAAAGGGCCGATGTTGGCCCAATCTCAGTTTTGTTTGATTTTTATATCATTAAGTAGCCGAATATGATGTTACGATTGGAAATACTTATATTGATAACTATTCACAATTCTTTGATAATACTTTTATTTGTGTGTACGCACAAAAAGATAATCAGCATAAGCTGGTGATTAGTGTACACTATATCGCTATTAACAACTAAAGCAGCATTGCTTCTTGCCATATGTGCAGTAACATATTAGAATAAACAATGACACCGCTAACGCGAGGTTAAAGTCTTCTGTAATTAGTTTTTACTGGGTTGACAACATGCAAAGTCCCCCTAAAGTACCCGAGGTCAATATTTCATTTTCAACTTTTTACTGTCAAATATCGATAACAACAACGCAAAGTCATGGCACTTTACAGGGTTGTGATATGAATTTACGTACTTGTATTGATTACATCTTAGTCAGCATGACATCATAAAACGTTTGTAGTTTAAATTTTCAATTTTGAAACGCATAAAACTGGCTCATGCTACATGTAAAACCGGTAACAGTTAGAAATAACCAAAGAAAGAATGAGACTATGGCTAGTTTTAGACTATGATATTAGGATACTGTTGTAAAGTGTGTATGTGAGATGACAGTGATTACCAAACACTTGCTAGTTATGTATACTGAAACAAAAGAGTTCAGTTAGTTAACTTTGCATAGTGGTTTTTGTTATCGTTAACCGAAATCACCAGAACGCAATAATCGGAATATTTATTCCAACAATATTAAAGACTGCACATTTTATTCATGTTCTCAAACTTTAGATGCTTTCACGGTGACTGTTAAGAAAGAATGTTAGTTTCTAAAAAAGATGGCATCGTGGCGACGTCATAAAATATCAGTCATAAAATATCAGTATTTAGTGCCGAAGTTTAAGAAGTAACCTGATCTTTGTTTGATCTTTTACCAACTAGTTTCTTTGAAATGGCCCTGGAAACGATGACTAAGTGGTGTGCCATCTTTCATGAACAGTCTCAATGATGCCGAGGCTGTCATTTTCCCTATACATGCTATACTTTCCGAGTTTGTCTTTCCTTTTTTCAAACTTTTTTTTATTTTATTTATCTGAGCATGTGTCGCATGTTCAATGTGTTTTTAATTTCCTAGTGCTTCCGGTTTTATAGTGGATATACACATACCGTGTGCAAAATATCAATCATGAAACAAAATATTTAAGGATGAAAATCGACATATTGATATACTGACTAAACGTTTATCTACCTTTCAGTATATTTTTATAGTATAATTGAGCTGGCTTAGTTCCGTCCTTGCTTACAAAAAGACCCTGTTACTCTCTGATCATTATTTGACACTCCTTGCGGCCGGTCATTGAACCAGTTCTGCGTATGACGTGTTTCTGACATGGGAGCCATATGGTTGAACATTATTTGACCTGAGAGCGTACATGTAAAGGGTCTGAATGCTGCTTCTTTTTGTTGTTTGTTTTGTGCTTTGACGGGTTTGCTTGTTTTTGTCTCTGCACAAGGGTATTAGTTTCCTGAAATTTAAATCTCCGTATAAGTAAATTCAGTAGTAGAGATGATTCTTTGTTCATTGGGTATTATAGCTCTTTTCTTGCCCTGTTCTATAATACTTTTTTATGTTGTCACCACCACCACCACCACCACCACCACCACCACCAACATAATTTTGTCGAATATCAGTCCATACTATAAAACAATTGGTGAATAGGTGTTTGTTTACCTGCGTTCATTTAAGTGAAATGGGTATTGTCCTGAGATGATTTGTTTGGATACAAACACATAAGCACCGTGGCGTAGCCGTTGGTGAGACAGGTCCTGTATCGGCGATTTAACAAATGTAGGCAAATACAACTCTAAATAACACGAATTTGTGTAAATAAAGTTGTGTTCATCAAACATTGCAATGGGTATCTTTATATGAATGTTTATATTTAATTTTATTCCATTCAAATATGTTTGCTTTTCTAGCTTAAATAGACAATATAATCGCATAAAGGAATATTTAATTATAAAAATAATTCAATCTGCTAAAATCGTTTTTACTTTCTATCTGGCGCGTTATGGATAATCAATCGGTGATATTTGTCTGCGCTAATAAAACCATTAATAAACATGTTCCGATTTTTTGTTTTTTTTTTTGTAAGAAACCGTTCCACAGTAAATTTTATATGCGTTAAAAATCTTTAAAAATCAGCAATACTGATTTTGTATTTCTAAACGAACATTTTTTTACGTTGATGCAATATTTAAATGTGTATGTTGCTTCGATTTTTTGTGTACTGGTTTTAAATAAATAAAAGAAACTTTAAAATAAGTTTATATGCCTTGGTACGTTTTGATAGAACGGGACAATCAATCGAAGACCTGAATACGTTCGAAAAGACTAGCACATCAATGATGCTATTTTCTATTTCATTTTGAGGAAAAAAAGTTATACATAGTAGCAGACGCATGTTGGTGTCCTAATGCAGCCGTAGAAATCATATATATGCCATATCACCATACACACACTCACTACTAGACTTAAAGTTGTATGTTAATGCCAAACTGCATCACAAAGATCTGAAATACTTGTGTATCAAATAGGCCAACAATCGCCTCTGATACCAAACCAAGATACATATTACTATAACGTATCTCTTTGTGACAAATTTATTGTGCGTCTCCACTGAGGTCATCCATATTGGCTTTTTGTATTTAGTATTTATGTTACCAACCATTTATATGAGTATTAAGTTTAACCATTTTTTATTTAACAAAATAGGAAAAAATACAAATTAATACGTGTTGCACAAAACATAATACATAGAGTCTCAGATATTAAGATTAAGCAGTAATATTATGTGCAAATATGTAAACGACTGAAAACAATTAAAAGCGATAATATATCGCTTCTAAATGACACTGAAGAAGCAATTTCGCTGTTATCGCTGTCTTGAATCAAGAAGAAGTAAACAAACATTATTCACCTTCAAATGCGCTTTATATTAATACCGGTTATTCGTTTCGTTGTTTGTTTTAAGTTTTGAATTGCAATATCACTGTTTATTTTATTTTAAAGACAAAGGATACGCGATTTTCGATCGCTTACAGTGTTTGCAAAACGCCAAGTATTGTGTTGCCAGACACATGCATAGACACTCAGGATTAAAACAAACCCTTGTTGGAAAAGACCCTTCTATCAAGTGTTTGACATAAGGCACTGAAGTACCATTACCATTTAAATTTAATAAAATACTGTCGATATCACACTCAATTAATGGTTTCCAGTTAACATCTATTGATAGTGTTCTAGAACGGGGGTTGGTTTTCTGGACTAGTTCTGTTACAAAATGTCATCATTTCCTGCAACAGTATAATGTGACGGTATGTACACATACTAGCGTAAATAAGTATCGGTTGTTCTGTTCCGCCAATAAAGTTGCTTTTATCAATTCGGAGCTACATCTTCTACAAATAATCACCAGGAAAACGCTAAGCTTACATGGTGTAACACAAAAAACATTTACACAATATTTTCTTTCTTGTTATGATACTATTGACAATAAAACCATTGCTAACTACTCGCACACATTAGGCAGACCTTTTGTATTCATATTTATGATACACTATGAATTAGGGATGAGACGATATGGCGATATATCGATACAGTATCGATATGGCGGCTCACGATACGTATCGTGGCCCAGCGCGATATATCGCGATACGACCTTGACATTTGTAATCAGTGGAAGTCACCACGTTGTCTCTATTTTTTTGTATTTGACGAGTGTTTCGTAATCGTTCAAGAAATATAATCTCTGTGGGCGTTGTTCGTGTAAAATGCCTGTTGAAATGGACCTTTAATTAATTAAGTGGACTATTGTTCATTTACAGTGGTTAAAGATGGTCAAAAGTTACAGTATTGAAAACAATGTTTTAACGTTCAAACTTCCACAGTCTAGTCAAACATTTTTTTGTCTAGCCATATTTTACTTTGCAATTTCTATTCAAATTCCAAAAATTTCAAATCTAACATTGTACATTATATTGTTTACTATTTACTGTATTGTCATTTATATTGTTAGGAATAATTACATTTCATGAAACTGTCCTACATGTACCATACATGTAAATACAGAAGTTTTTTTTAATAGAATCAACAAGAGTGAGTCATTTTCTTCACACTCTTATTCAAAACTTCAACTGTGCATTGTTTTTTAAACTTAACAAAGAGATTTGTTTTGTCTAATTCCTTTGTGAACCTTGCCACTTTGTTTGTAAAACTGTCGAAGAATACCTCTGTTGTGTTCATAAATGAAAGGATGTGAATATTGTGAATGTTTGTATTTATACAATTATTATCCGTATCGTATCGTATCGAAAATAACCGTATCGTCTCCCTTCGTATCGATACGTATCGTATCGTGTGATGACCGTATCGTCTCATCCCTACTATGAATGACTTTTGTAATGGCAGTGGACGTTTTATGGTAGAAATATTCTGTTTAATATATTAGTGTTGTATTTGTTTTATTCTATCCTACGTGAGTAAGTGATTAAATCATAAACATAGTCTATTGTGGATTTATAAGGCAATAAGTGTAACTGTCGCATGACAATTTAACATTCACGCCCACATTGTAGACTTCTGACGCAGTATATGCACAACAAATAGCATTATTAGTGTAAGCGGGCGCTTAGAGGACACTATAACGCGCATTGAAGACTCTATTAAATATTAGTAAAGAAAGCCTTTTGTTTAGTATAACAAAATAAATAATGAGAATAACGGCCATGATCAAAAGTGTTTTCTCGGGTTGACAAAATGCAATGTCACCCTAAGCAAGGTCACTTTTTAGTATCAACTTTGAATTGCGAAGGCCCATTAAATAAAAAAAAACTACATAAGGCAAAGAATAACCATCAAAATGAACACGGTTAATGTTTTAATTGAAATATTTATAACAATAAACAAATTTAGTTGTCTAAATCATTTATTTGAAAAGGATGCACCTTGATCAAGCTACTTGATAAAGTAGTACAGCTGGGACATCCGAAATCTCCGTCGGTAATTAGGGTCCGCGGAGAGAATGCTTGTACGTGGTGTTTTGACGTTGAAAGGTGTATTAGAATTTTGATATGCAGTATGTTTGTGAGATGGCTGTTACCAGCTTGTTCCGTATTTTGTATATAATTATAAGGCTAACTTGGTTTCGTTCTTGCTCAAGATTATAAGTATATTTCATGTGTTCCTGGTGTGGATGGGGAAATCCATCCCGAGGGCGTAGTGCAGCATAGGCGGTGACGAGGCTTGCCTTGCATTTTTTATTTCATTTAATTTCATTGTGCCTATAACAATAAACAAACAGCCCGACCTATTTATAGTAAAACCAGAGCGTAGCGATATTTCATTCAACATCATCGTGACGTCACGACTATGGGACATGTATTTTCTAAAATAAAATCGTTTGACGTTCAAAACAACGTGTTTCTATATATTTCGGATATTTAATCAAGAGTTCGTGATAATATTAATATCAGGTTAACTATAAATCGATTGAGTAAAACTTTTTTCGTTAAAATACAGGATAATATGTCTGGAATTTGCATAACACCATGGATGAATACGCGTACCTATTGAAGTTCGTACCAAACGAGAACCCGGCAAGATTTATTCATTTTCATTCAGAAAGTGTTTTATTGTGATTTATTCACATACATATGTGAATTTATTACAAATCATTATCAAAAACATCGAAAATGAAAATGTAAGATGTGTTTAAAAAAAACTTTTTCAAAACAATTAAAATGATTTCGTTGTGACTGGAGTCGAGGTCATCGCACTTGACGACGGGAATTTCCCACGGTCGATAGTTAAGAAACTTTCATTTAATTACCTCATATAGTTGAAATTGACAGCTGTCATTTACTTGAGGTCCTGTAAAATTATATGTTTAACTATTTGTATACTATATTTACTGTTTACGACCAAAACCAAGCTAAATAGATGCAATTTTGAACAAACGTAGTGCACGGGAGGGAAATCGTGACGTCATCGCACGCGACTCGTCTTACATGGGGGTGTAAGATGACATTTTGCAGCACCGGAAGTTGATGCGGCGGAAATCCTTGTCCCATATGCAAGAAATTCCAGTTTGACTATCCGCGCACTTCTGTGACACTGTGTATGCAATATTATCATTTTAAAGATACTTTGCGGCAAACTGTTAAACCATTTGAACACGCTCCACAGTTTTCTTGATCCAACGGTAAAGTAGGTGCCACAAGATTTGCGAATGTAAAAGTTTCATTGGAATGGAAATTTGGAGCGACAGAACATTATCGTGCAATGTGCGAAGTAAAACGCGTTTTCTGCAAATTTGTTATGACAATTCGCGTAAATTATCACAACCATTTACCTGTTTTAGACATAGATTTCATAAAGAGTGTTACAATAAAGATTCACACACCTTTATTGGTACCTTAATGGTAATGTCAATGTTATGCTCTAAATGCTAGGAAGCCAAGAATAGATTAGAAAATAACTTGGCATACATGTAAGCATAAAAACGACACATTGTTGCACGGGATCATTCTAAGATATTGAGTCGTGGCTTGTTGGGTTGGGCGCAGAGGGGATTCTTTAAATATTTATTTTAAGCCTTATGGTTTTCATTTTTATTTAGAATGCATACAACGGATTGCATGGGCATTTCTGCGTGAGAACAAGTTTTACAAGTTTAGAAAACAAGACCAATATCTCTTTGACGAGAGCCGATGAATAAGATCAATAATAAAATAGTTCACCAAGCCAAGCGAGAACACAAGAAGGCACAGATCATGATTGTGATAATTATGTTTGTATCCTTTAATAATTTAACAGTTTTCCACTGCGCCCTTAACAAAAATCAGAAGGACCTCTCCAACTAATACTTTGTACTCTCGATGAAATTTAACAAATAATTGAAACGATTAAAGCAAAAGCAAACATCAGCGGCATATTAAATTAGCACAAGCGAACACTATTAATGAATGCATGCATAGAAACAAAACATAATTTGAATGGTCTATTGATGTTTGTCAAATTTGTCAATACGTGGATTCGTTTTGTTTTGTGTTTTGACGTTTTATCATGTTATCCAATGGAAAAAGCGATTTAAATCATCCGACCCGTGACATTTGTAAATAAGCTTTAAATAGTGCTCGCACTGTTCTGACATGGGATTCTGAGAGAAACTGTTATCTTGAAACGTTAAAATGAGGACTTTCTCGATCAAGCTCTTTGCAAAAATTGCAGTTGTTATTATTTGGGCTCCTTCGTTGTCCCTTGCAAGTGTTAACACTACACGAGCTCAAATCACTAAGGGCAAAAAGGTGGCAACCAGTTATATGACTTTGCAATCGTATTCGGACATTAAATGTGTCAGAAAGTGTAGTGTTGAGAAAAAGCAAAATCGATGCAGCATTGCTGGCTACGATAAAACAACTCAGACATGCTTTTTAAGCAACGACGGTCACCAAGATCTGTTAGACGCTGATGACGAGTTTGGTGTCTTCTTATTTTCAGACACGGAAGGTATGTTCATATTTATCGCCAATCATTTATTTTTGTAAAGCGTATTGTAGTTTTTCGAATATATGGCAATTTAACATTTTATGAGAAATAAAATAAATCAGACGGAATACTATGTTTACGTTTCCCTCAGTTTTTTGTTGTTTACAGTAATTTACCAGGCTGTGACAAATGATATATTTTAGGAAACATTGGAAATACAACAACAACAAAACAATAAAATCAAACATAAAACCTCTTGCCGGATCCGGGAATTGAATCCGGGACATCTCGCAAGCTATTTAACTGTTTCGACGCAATGGGTTGAAACGTTAACAAAGCCGAATTTGCGGAAACATATTTTCAACAAATTAATTTTGTTTTTTTATAATATTTATATGTGGCTGTTTCTCATATTTACAGGAATATGTTTCACTGCTTAAATATGGTTAAAATGTAAGAATGTAAACACTTCTGACCTAAAAGATGCATGCATAGCATTTATAAATTATGTTAACTAGAACATGTCTGTTTAAATTAACACTCAATGGCGTTTTATTCTCTTTAAGCATAAATCGTTAATCCCGGTTGGAACAAGTCATGTCGTTCTACCCATTGTTACAGCTTTGTCAATCATATGTGTGTTACGCTGCAGAGAATCAAAGTATCTGCATTTAACATCAATATTTCACACAAAATACCAAACATGTCTAATACCTAACTTCAGGTACCACACCTACGTCTCACGCCACAACTCTGTCTCCAACAGTCACTGTGCCTAATTCAACCACTCAGTCTCAACCCACGACAGCGACTCAATCAACGAGAGCGACTCGAACCACTACTGCGCCTCAAACCACCACGACGCATGTTGGTAAGGTCCCGACTTATATTCTAAAGAGTTTTAGGTGATGATAACGCAATTTACAGTTTTATAAAAGGTCATAAATACCGGTAGAATGCAATAATGTAATTACAATATATATTATACGGTGTAAATTATGTCCGGTCGAATTATCGTGTACATTAAAACAAAAACGGTTACCATTAATGAATCACAGACAGTTCCCATTCCCGAGCAGTTTCCCTGTTGGCATTAAAGCACACCTGGACAATTCACCTTCCTTCACGTGTCTGACCCGGGCAATTTCCATACAGTCAAATTTCAGACCGAAGCAATTCCTCTGCAGACATTTCTTCTGACCCGGGCAATCTCTCTTCCGTCTATATTCGTAAAATATTTGTATAGATGTTTTGGTTACGTAATAAGGGTCATGCAATTGTTAAGTGTTAACCTGATTGTGGCTGTAAAATGGAAGCCAATGAAAGATGTCAATTAATACCAATTAACAAAAATAGAATACTTGCGCCTAAATTGTTTCTTTTTGTATTCTTTTGTTTAAAAAGAGTAAGGTTTGCTATAGCTTTAAACTGGTTAAAACCCCCAATGCAATTTATTGACCGTACCAAACTGGCAACATTTCTTGGAGAAAACATTTCAAAAAATACATATATATAAATGGAATATTTTAGTTTGTTCTGAATGTATGTTACGACTTGTTATACTGCATGTTTATGTGTTTGTTTGAGTACGGGCCGTTTTGTCATGACGTCCTTGTTTACAACATATTTTCTTTTAACATCTCTTAAATTTATATTATGAAAGGACACTCAATCTGTTTTTTAGAAATACTGAAATCAATAAATGTTGCATTTATTTATTTATTTTTTTTTGGGGGGGGGGATACCAGAAGAAACATCCATACGTTAGGGAACATCAACTATATTAGTTAATAAGGCGCAATTCCTGCTCCTATTGTTCAAAATTTACACTCCAAAACGGATCATTCTCTTTGAATATTATGCTTTAATTGCAGCGCACATAGTTATTAAAGTTCTACACTCTTTACTGCAATAGTAAAAAAACAATGACTCCTCATTTAGCAACTCTATTTCGTACAATGTTTTTATACAAGGCACGTACAAAGCCAATTTAATACTTACATGCAGGTACAACACCAACGTCTCAGCCAACGACTTCGTCTGAAACTACGCCTGCGTCCCAAACCACAACTGCGTCTCAAACAACAAATGTGCCCGAAACCACGACTTCGCCCCAAACCCCGATTGCGCCTAACACCACAACTTCGCCCCAAACCCCGATTTCGCCCGAAACCACGACTTCGCCCCAAACCCCGATTGCGCCTGACACCACGACTTCGCCCCAAACCCCGATTTCGCCTGACACAACGACTTCGCCCCAAACCCCGATTGCGCCAGACACCACGACTTCGCCCCAAACCCCGATTGCGCCTGACACCATGACTACAATTGAGCTTCAAACCACGACTGAGCCACAAACTACAACCGAGCTTCAAACCACGACTGAGCCACAAACTACAACGACTGAGCCTCAACATACAATGACGCCTTCTAGTAAGACCCGTCTTATATTTCTACTGGATTATTTCTGTTTGTTGGTAAATACTTTGTGACTTATAAATATGGCAAGACAAAGAGAATATCATACACTTATTTACTTACAATTTATAAGTGGAAAAACCCAGCTCGAATTAATATGTAACTTAAAAACATCAAGAGCATTCCCATCACTAGTGCGTTAAAAGGCCTATATTCTGGATAATCGACGGCATAAAATATACGACCATTAAAATGCGATACATCCTAATATCATTGCGTTTGTAAGTCTGCTGTCGTGGGGACTCTAGAGCTAAGCAATCATTTGCATTTGTTATGCGGTAGTGGTGTCGATAAAATAATGAGCACATACAACACATGTACAGAATTTCTTAACGGATAGTAAATGCCATGGTCAATTTTCTGTATTCAGTAAACAAAACAATTCCTGAAATATTTTCCAATTGTTATTATCACCAGAAGGAGCTTCCATATTCAATTAAAATTCTTATTAACAAATTTATACATGTCATTAACATTAGAACTAGCATGACAAATATGAAAATAAAAAGTGTGTGAAATTTGTCATTAGCATAACAAATAGCAAACTTTTTAACCAGGTTTTCAACGAAAACCGGGTTATTGTAA
>Ga0224511_10004265_pt1 | contig 10734 bp, 9 predicted proteins | sample SF_May12_sed_USG_2_FD_169988 | JGI IMG/M metagenome (GOLD analysis project Ga0224511, IMG submission 169988) | Sediment microbial communities from San Francisco Bay, California, United States - SF_May12_sed_USGS_8_1 | ecosystem: Environmental > Aquatic > Marine > Sediment | place: USA... | reverse complement strand
TGGCCATTGTCTTTTTTTATTGGCCAAAATTGCCGAAACAACCACACAGTTAATACAAATAGCCCATATAAGGCACAGCCAGCTCACAATAATTATCCATTGGCTCACAACTGTTTGAGCACTAGAAATTATTTCACTGCTATTTAATCCCAATGTTTGAGACGCGTTGTAGCGCTCTGGTGCCATATTGTTCCTGTCTAAATATCAAACATTTACAGTTATATCTCAAATAAAGATACAGTATAATTCATCACATATACGACACACCATCTCTGGTCTTCTTATCGTTGCGGTAAATGCAATAAAACGCTTAATAAGACGTACAGTCTCTTATATTTAACACCGGATGTCTGTTTTCATAATAGCTAATTCCATAATTTCGCAATTTCTAGTCAGTATCTGGTAAAATACTTTAAAGAAGAGAAACTATTACTGATATTTGTGTTGTTGAAATAAAAATACCCTTTATATATAAGAAAATACACAGAAGTTACCACGGCAACGCAAATTTGAAAAGAAATGTTAAAAAAGTGTTAAACTATTGGTCGATATCTTTGGAACTGCCAGCTATACAAATTGGATATTAACGCGTCATTTCGTGCGCTTTAGTGCATGGTATTATACACATTTGGTTTTATCAACGACTGCGAATCAACAATTGATATGATGATGCGCCCATTATTCGATCATTGGAAATCAGGAACGTGAGAATTGGTTTACACGTTATTCCTACAAAATAAGTTTTGTTTACAAATGCTCAACTGAAGTATCCAAAATAGGTTACCAGTCAAAACGGCCCCGTTGAAAACGGCCCCAGTCCAAAACGGCCCCATTTTTCGGTTAAAACGGCCCCAATTTTCGGTTAAAACGGCCCCTTATCAAAAATCGTCGGTCAAAACGGCCTCAAACAGAAAAGTAAGTGTTGTATTATGTGAATGTTCCTTCAATCTTAATTATTTAACTTAACGATAATACACGTAGAAAGATGCAGGTCTTGCCTTTTATTTATTTTATGCAATTCTAAAATGTACCGTTCTAGGTCACGTCGTACTTGATAATCACGACGGCTATTCTAGAGGCTAAATGGACAATAGGATGTGATTAAAACACACAAAAGGAAGATGTTGATGCGGATATTCTAAAATTTCGAAAAGATCAGCAAAATGGTTAAAACAAATTCAAACAAACACTAGCATTCATGTAATATAATTTGTTGCCATAAAAATATGTCCTTAATGTTTGGGTAGTTTTCAAGGATCTCGAATCGTGTGCTTATACTACATGTACTTAAAACGAAACCATGCCCGCTGTTGTATTTAAAAAAAAGATTAGTGAATGTTTCTTAGTAAAACTGATCTGACTAACGTAGTAAAATGTCTGTATAAATATTTTACGTTTTATTTACAATCCTTATTAGGGAAGAGGAGTAAATAATTGCTTGTGCCACAGGAATCTGTGGCTATTAATTTAACTTAAAATACACACTCACAAAAAAGTTAAAAACAAAAAAGTTTTTTTTTTTCTAAATGTCTGTTGCGTCTTGATGTTCTACGTGTTTTGTGTTGTTCTGTGTGTTGGTTTTTGTACGTGCCATTTTGTCATGGTGCCCTTAAACTTGACATATCTACATTGTTTACACCATTCTTTCTTTGAACATCTCTTCAATTTATATTACTACAGCTGGTGTTTAGTGGTTGTGTGGCGACTGTAACATGTCGCCCGTACTACATCATTGTGTAGGTATATTCTTCTATTATATGCCCAAGGGGCGCCATGTCAATGGCGTGGCATCTTTTATTATCATTGATGAACAGCTTCAACAAAGCCGAGGCTGCTATTTTTACCATGCAGGCTATGTTTGTTGAAGACGTTCCGTTTTTTAGATTATTTCTGCCACTGCAATACAAACTTTGGAGCTGTAGTATGAGACTCGGACTATCTGGTAAAATTGATTAAGAAATATTTTACGAATAAACGTGGTAGATTGCGGTAACAACTAACGACTCTGAGTTCCGATGCCTAGGAATTTATGCACAAGAGCGTTAGCCCAATGGTTTAGATAACAAACATAGCCTTTGACTGCTAAACATTTCTATTGTTTTATTATTCTTGAGCAGTTAAGCGAGATTGTTTTGTAACGTATAAATGAAAAAGTTTGGTACGATAAAAAGTACCCTAATTCTTCACTTTCTTAAACAGAAGTATATATAATTAGTAAAACATACTTCTTTCGGGTTTTATTTTCACTTTCTAAATATATCGTTCATATCGAGGGCAAACATAAATACAGTTCTTTTAACAAGGGGTACACATAAAAATATTTATATACAGTATAGCAACCATAACTATAAAATTACGATTTCACAAATACACCTTAGCTGAAAAGAATCATAAGCATCATTTTGCTATAAATGTACAAAACTCATTTGGCAATGTCAAAACATTGTTAACAGGTTCAGTATAAAACATGTAAATAAACATATTGCACAAATACTATGAAAGAAGTAAATTGTTCAATTTAAAACGAATATACATAAAATACAATGTGGTCTTAAATATATTGCACTGTTTTATATAAATGCTACATAGATATTTACAAAAATACATAATCAATATATTTCGAATGTCAGCCTCTCACTATGTATAGTTACAGGTATACTGTGAACATAGGACTACAGACAGGCAGTTTTCTATTTTGTGACATGCCTTCTACTAAGATAAATAGTTTTAAATATTTCAATCTATTATACAATATGTAACAGGTAATTAAGGATGTCGTACACTGTCCAAATTATGAATTCATACAATAATATTAGAGGGTGTATTGTCTGTGCACTGTTTCACAACTTAATTCAGCGCCCTAATATCTGGCATTATAATGTCATACTTACAACGTTATTGTCACTAAAAGACAAACGATCATCTTCATTAAAACGGTGGTAAAACGAAATCTGTTTTAAGATCATCCAAACGCTGTTTGACTTTAATGGTTTTCATTCAAGTTATAAATATAGCTAGCTGGTTGTACATTCATAACATTCTCATGCAAACTATGCAAAGAAATTATGCTAGGCATGTGTACAAGTTTAGCCATGCACAATACATATAGCTATAAGGTAAATTGGCAATTAAAAGCAATATAATGTTTCGTTATCTTCAAATAATAGGCAACAGTGTCAAAAGTTTGTTCCTACAACCGGGTTGACTGGAACTGGTCGTCGTCATCATCATCGTCATGAATTGATGGTATCGTAGGAAACAGATCACTTTCGTCATCGTGTCGTATTCCGTCTGCTTTTCTGCCCCCTTCCTCTGGTGGCGGAAGAACTACAATCAAGCCAGCTTCTGGGTCCGTTGATTTCTGTTCTCCGTGGGGCTCCGGTGATTTCATCAAGTCATAGGAGTCCACCGGGCCTGTACTTCCTATTGAGTCAGAAATTTCGTCATCAGAGTCCTCATCAGAATCGCCAGAAATGATCCTCTCTTTCGATGACGCTCTGGACGACTTGTCGTCTGGCAGACCCTCCAGTATTTGCAGCAGTGAAATCGAGCCGCGCTTCTCTTTGTAGTATTCCGAGTCATCAGAGACAGATAGCATGTTACCCGCGGGAGTGGGCTGTTGGCTGTAAGCGTTTCCATGGATACCGATCGGGGGGATGAGAGGCTCTCGTTCCCCCATGTCATTGTCGTCCGTGCTGTGATGAACGCCGAATATAAATCGGCGATGTTTCTCCTGCCATCGTTTCTGTTTCAACTTTTCCACTTTGCGTTTCTTTTCCGCCTCCTGAAGAACATAAACAAAGTTTAAAAAAACAACATAAAAACAACAACAACAACAACAATAATAATAATAATAATATTATTATAATTATTATTATTATTATTATTATTATTATTATTATTATTATTTAGCATAATACATACATTAGCAGTGGTCTGTACAAGGAAATAATAAACAAAACACGTTGATACCTTGAATAAAATGTTTTCTTCAAATTAAACTTTGCTTTTAGTATTTAAACAAAGCAAATATTGTGTCGCCATACTAAGGTTTCAACGATTTGATTCACACATATGATGGTGAAGAACATAACTAGAAAGTAGACCATAAGACACGGTTACCCCAAATTATTTATTTGAGCGTGCCCTTCAGTATTGGTGCGTCAAAATGCACAGATACGCACGTTCATATGCTGACACGCTCGTTCATATGCTGACAAGTATTTATATATATTAATATAAATGGAAGAGATGTTCAAAGAAACAATGTTGTGAACAATGTGGACAAGTCGAGTGTATGGGCACCATGACAAAATTGCCCGTACAAAAACACACAGAACATCACAAACACGGAGTATACAAAGACGCAACATACATAAAGAAATAACTACTTTCCACTAAAACACTTACATCGTCCCGTTGCTTCTGGGCGATCGTTGTAACTTGGTGGAGCAGGTCATCTATCTTCGACTCAGTAGAATCGATGTCCACCGAGGACAGACACAGGGCCCGGTTCATTGGGAAGAAATCGTAACTCTCCTGCTCCAGCTGGAAAACAAAGCCAAAAAAACATTTCAATTATACAATGCACGTATTTGATGGTACCAATACAAATATTATATTTAACAATGATACAGTAACGTCAACGTATAAGCCAATGGTTCAAGAACATACTTATTGTCTCTTTCAAGAAAATACCGTAAGGACAGTAATACACTGTAATTAGTTTCGTTATGGACAATACTGTTTTCGTATTCGTTATATTTTGACAATATGCTGTACTTAGTCAAACAGATTTGATGGATACAAAAGATGGGAGCTAATTATGGTAATATAATTTAACAATAAATTCCTCTACAGAACGTTTCTATTGTTATATTGAAGACTTCCATGACTACAAAAGCACACTATTAGCAACTTTTCAATGTTAAAATTATATAAAATCATACATTTCCATTGATTTATTATCTCACACATATATAAATGCATATCAGACCAATAGTCAATAATATGTATCTTAAAACGATAAACAAATGTTGAAAGAAACTTACCAAACGGCTAACGTATAGTTCGATAGCAGTGTAGTCACTTGTTTTCATGTCATTGAGATGAATGAAGAAGAAGACGTAGGACCACATATTGTGCTCATTGCGAACGTGGTGGTCAAATCCCTGTAAAATATTTAATATTTTATTTGATGTTATTATTTTAACTTAATTGTGTTATTGCATCATTCAAAGAAGTGTTACTTTCCGCTCATGCGCTAGGGGGCGTCAGTGGTATAGCATATTCCATTACCACTGATGAACAGCTTCAATAAAACCAAGGCTACTATTTTTCACTGGGGCGTCAATGGTGTAGCATATTTCATTACCACTGATGAACAGCTTCAATAAAACCGAGGCTACTATTTTTCACTGGAGGCTATGCTTCCTGAGGGCTTTCCCTTTCATCAGTTCTATATAACCGTACACAGTTAACATGAAATTGTACTCCACCTGATGCCGAGTATTTGAACTTGGGACAAAACGTTACCAAAATAAATATAAGCGGATACAGGAATGACTCAACATATTGCGATATTTTATTACACTTAAACAATCAGACAACATTATGCCGATTGTAAGAAAGAGGATTGTGGCCGATACAATATTAGCGTAAGAATAAATTACTTCACAGCAAAATATACATTTACTAGCACTTCTGAGTGTCAGCGTGTTGTCCGCTCTCAACTGACGCACGACATACCACTCCACGGGAGTCAGATATCAGACAGTGTGGCTCCATTTCACTGTTACATTACACTGTGTCATTTCAAGGTGTTGCATGATATATTATTACATGACAATCAGTGCTTCTTTATCATACTGTTGACCTTTTATTAAAGTCGTACCTTTCCATGGTGCTCGAAGTCATAGCTGTTACGGCTGCACACGAAGCACGTGTCCTTCATGTCAGATTCTGCTCTCCACTGTAACATTAGGCAGTTGTTCCATACACACACGCAAGGTTTCTGGTTGTTTGGTATTTTTCTTTTTAAAGAGTTATGTTAAGAACTTAAGATTCGATGGCGAGTTGTCAACCATAATAAGCAAAACAACAAATATCGTTTCGTAAATAATGATATTTTATATACATTAAATGCGCGATGTAGAACATGGTTATTTCTTGATAAAAGCAACTTTTCAAGGCGCACCTGGCTTTTTTTTTTAAACTGTGTAAAATAATATATTTCGGCATTTTGTCATCCAGGAAATGACATTTTGTTTTTATTTTCCGGCTAAACCCCGTTTTATAAAGGCGCCATTGCGGTCCAAATATAGCGACATCCGTATTTCCGTCCAGTATTCAAACATTTGAAATGGTTCAGGTAACTTGTTCTACTATTTATATTTATTAAAAGATTACGTGCCTTGAGATCTCTAAGTTCTGAGAAGGTGTCCACGATGATACCGAAGATGATATTGAGACCAATGGTGGTGATGAATATGAAGAAGGACACGTGATACAGCACGATAGGCCAAAACGTGTCAAACGTACGTTCCTGCTCCGATTGTTTGACGATCTGTGAAAACACCATTGTTATAATGTAACGTTTATAGAAAATCGCATTGCTCATTGGTTTAAAACATGTTTAATTATAGGTGTAATCATGTTCTTAAGGTATTACATAAAATATGTTCATGACAAAGATAATGTAAATGGTTATGTAATACTGTTAACAACAAAGATCATGTTAAAAGCTATGTACATTTGTTTTACTATCAATGAAGTAGAGAATGTGTTACAAACCTCAAACATGTCACCAATTAGGCCATATCTGATCACAGTTACCGTGCACTGCCACAGTGTGGAACAGTACAAGTAGTCCCCGGGGGCGAAGTAGGCACGGAGTAAGGAGAACCCCACCAGGGAGTAAATGTAGATGACAATGAAGCCGAGAATGGCCACCCAAAGCAGTGACACGCCTGTGATTACATTTATGACCCATGCATTCATAATACTTTAACAGAAAAAATGCATATCAACAAACTGTTATAATCGTGTTCAAAGCAAAAATATACAAGGCTAGAAGGGAAGAAAGGGAAGACTATTATTATTAAAAAACGCAACAACAACATTTGTAGCTATCTCGTAAATGGCGTATTCTGTCCCTCTCATTAGTCAATTAGGTCACACAAGTAAGATACTAGCCAATGAAAATCATAGAACTAGTGAAAGTGGTTTGACCGCCGAGACACGATCTTGTTGTTTAAAACGCGGTACTGTGCCGAAGCGATTACTAAATATTAAAGCAGTACCTACCATTCTGAGTGACCGCTTTGATGACCCCGCCTAGCAGCTGGTTGTTATTTACAATGTTGAGAAGATGGAATGCAAAGAAATAGCCATGATACATCGTCCCAGTGATTGACATCGCCAGGAACAACTGGTGATAAAAGAGATTAATAGTTATGATAAACATTGGTAGACGGCTTTTATATTGTATTTGTATATTGTTGCTCTTAAGGTATGACCTTCCTAATGGACTATGAAGGATACACATTTGTATTTTTATCAAAAAAATAAACAAGTTTTTTTTCATTAAAATGTGATATATATTATGCTTTTACTTTTCAACCGTAGAAAAATCTTTTTAAAATGCAAGTTATCTATATTTGCTTAAATTAAATTAAAGGGAAGTAATTTTACACCTTATTACCTCCCTTAAATATGAATAAAATGAAAATTTTCAATCTTGTTTATAAAATCAAAAATCCAAAAACGGAGAAAAGTTGTGCGGTAGATCGTCTTAAAATGGCATATATTTAAATAAAAAAAAGGTTTATAAAATCTCTTCCTAGCTGCAAATATGTGAATTCATTAGGAAGGTCATACCTTAAAACCATTTTATTTTACGATGTTTCTTCAAAGTGTATTTACTTATTCTCACCCTCTGTATGTAAACAAAAATTAAAGAAACTAACAATATTACTTATAACATTGACAAACTAAAGCAAATGCAAAGATGACTGTCTTTATCAACATTGTTTCTGGTATACTCATATAAACAGAATAATTGTTAAACGTACCAAATAAAAGAATGTAGTGAAACTAAAGAATTTGACGTCCAGTTTTGACGGTTTGTCTTCGGATGCTTTCCTCTTTCCCTCAGTAGTCGTAATGTCAATATCTTGGTTTGGATCCTTACTTCTAAAATTTCACATACATGTATATAACATATTTAAACAAGTATACAACTACTTCAAACCAATTCAATTTCTATGTTGCTTACATTTAACAGAATATTGACGTGTTTTTAGTTTATTATCTGACTTTCTAACAATTGTTCGCCAGCAATCGACAGTACTACATTGATTATACAGTAAAATCCGCTTATAAGGAACTCATCGGACCATGAGAGTATTTTTCTTATAACCGGAGTTCCTTATAAACGACAAAAACGTATAGCGACCTATTTCCTTGGTAAAATTGGGGAATAAAATTCAGTTCCTAATAACCAGAAGTTCCTTATAAGCGGGTTCCTTATGAGCGGATCTGTACGTGTATGTCCAGAGAGGGTTATGTACAGTACTGGAGAAAGAAGAAGACTTTACAAACTACAAGAAAAACGGTACCGGAACAGTTGCTTGATTTCGGCACATGTTGGGAATCTTGGGTGATTTGACAGGAAGTAGCTGATGAGAACGAAGAGTGAGAAAAGGTTGTGTAGGCCCATCAGAATGTACATGGTAATCGTATACTCCTTCAGTGGTATGCGATGGATTTCCGGCTCCGGGCTAGAGGTAACGTAAAACAACGTTGTGTATAAACAATGACAACTGCTTAATTACAATTGCGCTAAGCAGCATGTTTCTGTATATTTAAACGGGTATACGTTAAGGCGGTGAAACCTAGTGCTTGAAATCGTGCGATTACTAGCACTAGCTCAATTATTTCTCACATTACTGACTGCATTGTAATAATTGGTGACGTGTGTGTGTATTTTTTTTTTATTTTACGCCGTTTGTTACGATAATTATGTTAAAAAACGGCACTCAGTTCAGTCCACTAACCATAGCTAATGTGATCACCAGTACTAACTTCCTAAGCGAAAGACTTCTTAAATAAGATTGCAATGGCACGATTTACGTATATTTATACGTGTGTTCTTACTCTTGCAACTGATTCCATACGATTGCCTGGTTGGTTGAGTTACCAAGGGCTTGTACGCGTTCGTAATCTTCCATTGTTGCCTTGGCATTCCAAGTAAATAGCATCATGATGTTGATTGCAAAACTTAGAAACGTCACCAAATGGTTCCAAATCAACCTGCAGTGTAAAATTATATTCTATATAATTGCAACACCAATTTCTTTTATATAAAATGCATATTGCATTGAGATCTGCACTTATAACAATTACCAGGAGCATTTTGTGTTATCCTGTTTGACGTTTAATTACCATATTTTCACAGTATGTCTTATAATAAATTAAAGCAAATCCTTAAAAAAGCGAATTTGTGTTATATGCAAACTATATTGCAGACCTATAAAAACTGAGAATACCTTACAACATATAAAAGTTATGAAAAACATTACCATCCTTTAGTGAACAAAATGGCGATGGGATTAAACAAAATCTTTCTCTGGTAGGAGATGTCCTGCATGATGTCACGTGTCCAGTCCATGAGGTCCCGGATCTTATTGCTAGGCGACGTTCTATCAACATTCCACTTCAACTTCTCCTTCACTTCCTCACGAATCAGAATCTGAAGAAGAAAGTCCGACATTCGCTTATAAAATTAAAAAAGTCGATTTTAATTGTAATACCTGCACTGGTGCTTCTTCATTATTTTGGAAACAAGTCGCCACTCATTCAAAGATAATTCACAAAGGTACATACACGTTTTTAGTAAGTAAAAAAATAAATAACATAAACAAATCCATCCATCCATCCATCCATTCATCAAATACTAATGTACTTACTTAATTGGATGGAAGCGCAAGCACATTTGTTTTTTTACACTGTTTTCATACAAAACAACCATACCTTGTTCTTTATTCTGAAATTGACCTTCTGCAGCACATCGTCCTTGACAATTTCTACTGAAGTACAATTCTTCTTGTAATACTCAAAGGCCTTGATTTGTTCTGGTGTCAAGTTTAAACCTGTAATTATCAGTAAGTTCAGTAATTATCTTTAAACGTAAAATATTCAAAAATGAGTTAAGTTAATTTCCTTTAGAAAGCGAGTTTGAAATACATTGTATGTTTTTTTTATTTCAGTGACACTATCTTGCTTTTTATAATTGAAACATAATAAAAATACAATGGATTACATCAATCTTCAATTGAGATAACTAAATGACCAGTATTATCAACATTAATTTATGACATAATCTTCAAATGCGGCCATTATACACTTTACCAACAACTTCTAGCGTGTACGCACGTTCGGTTAATGTCGGTTCGATGTCAGACATCCTTGCAAGTGTGAGATAGAAGTTGAAACCCACTGCCATCAGGGATTCCTTCAACGCATTCTTACTTGGACCCTTCTGTTTCAACATACGTAACATTTGATTAATTAGCATTGACTATTATGTAACATATCTAAGTATTATATTACAATATCTAAGTAAACTGTGATAGCCTATAAACGGTTTTGATTTTTGTGATATTTAAAAAAAATACATTTCCATGTGATCTTAAATCGTAAATTATTATTATTATTATTTTACCTATGTCTAAG
>Ga0224511_10004264_pt1 | contig 10736 bp, 5 predicted proteins | sample SF_May12_sed_USG_2_FD_169988 | JGI IMG/M metagenome (GOLD analysis project Ga0224511, IMG submission 169988) | Sediment microbial communities from San Francisco Bay, California, United States - SF_May12_sed_USGS_8_1 | ecosystem: Environmental > Aquatic > Marine > Sediment | place: USA... | reverse complement strand
TAAAATATATTAGGGGTTATGTAGCAATGACTTCCTTCCTCATATACCCTAGCTACCAAATAATGGTAACAATCTCTGTAGCAACACAATGTTTTTCTGCAGATCGCCTTGTTTTCCTGGAATGCCATTCCCCGCCTATACACCAGGAATCCTACTTGCCGCGTGATTCTGTTCTGTATAATTTCAGAGTTGCCCTCTCTTATGATGATATGAAGTCTTCTTCTTTGACTGTGTTCACGGAGATCTTCGCTAAAAATAATACAATTTGGCTGAAAGAGTTTGAGTCAGTAAGTCCGCTTCTTCTCATCCAACTAGTAACTAGGAATATAGTGTCTCTCAAGTAAATCGAGTGGTAGTCAAATCATTTATAAAGCGCTTCCTAAGATGATACCATTGACATATGAATTGGTGGTCTCTACTGAAAACAAATCTAATAAACCACCAAGGAGACTTGCCCTGTTGTAGGCGTATAACATGGTTGTTGTGTTGTAGGTTTATAACGTATGGTTTTTGGGTATTGGCTTATAATGCAGTTGTTGTGCTGTAGGCTTACAGCATAGTTGTTGTGTTGTAGGCTTATAATGCGGTTGTCGAGAACACGGATGTGAAGCTTTATAAACCGGCGATTATTGTCAGGAAAGAGACGGAGATAGATGAGTTGCTAGCAGAGTGGTACCGATCCCGTACAACAGTGGTGGATATCCAGCAGCCAGCTGCGGCTGTGGCACCGACTGCAACAATACCACCTAGTACAACAGCAACTACAGCGAAACCACCCAGTACAACAACGAAACCACCCAATACAACAGCAAAACCACCCAGTAAAACAGTGAAACCACCCACTGCAACACTGACTACAACAAAACCACCCAGTACAACTGAGAGACCACCCAGTACAACATCAAGTTCAACAACACCTACAACCACAACAACAACTACAACAGCGGCACCCACAATTGAGCCTCCTACAACTTCACCTACTTTGTCCACAACAACACCACTCACAACTGCAACAACCCAACCATCAACAATGTCTACAAATACAACAGTGGCCACACCAACAACAAAAGTGATAACTGCAGCAGCCAGACCACTAACAACAGCTACAACCCCTACAGCGACGTTAACTACTATTGCAGCACCCACAACCACTCCTACAACTTTACCAGCTGTGATGACAACAGCACCAAGACCAAGCGCAACAACTACAAGCACAACAACCACACTGACCACAACAACTGCTAGACCAACTACAACAGCCACACCAACATCTACTACAGCACCAACAACTACCATAACACAACCGACAACTGCAACCACCACAACAACAGCCCCGCTAACCACAACAGCGACAACCCCGCAGAGGAGACTCCGCCCCTCCTCAACAAGCAGACCACTGAGATTCCGTACTCCTCCTCCTCCGTTACCATTAACAACAACCGACACTTGGGTTACCGATGCCTGGGTTCCCCTTTTCCTGCAACCCAATTATTTTGATCGTTATAGAAATCTTTTTCAATAAAACGGACGAATAATTCCTTCCCATCATCCGATAATCATTATCAGGAGATTTGCTTCTTATCCTCGATCCGATGGAAAGGCTAATTATCCTGCTATGACTGTCTCAGTTTTGGGTGTTCAATTACATGTAGCCTTTTTTAAAATATAGAATTCATCATATGCGAGGCCATCAAAATGTACAGCTCTTTTTATGCAGTTACTGCAATTGAATAGCTGGTTTTAAGCGGTTTTCCAGCCTAACAAGTAGTGGCTGACCACTTATTTGCACTAAATTTCACCATAAACCGGTTGTATGCCAGTACCGATCTAATTTAATCACCTTGTAAAACATTCGTTAGAAGGCTGATGAGCTTTGATCTTTACCGGCATGACCACAGTCATCCAGCGGTCTTGCCGTTGATTCAGGGCCATCCCTGGTGAGCTGATGAGGCTAATACTGGTGCACCTTACACCAATTCACACCCAAGTCAGACTTCCTATCAAGTAACTGATCCTCTTCGAGCCCAAAGGACAAGCATTTTACACGCCCTCTCCAAATATTACCTTCTAGAGACTTAGGTGTATCCACTATGAGAGTAGTGCCTCACCAATGTTACCTGTCTCTATATATCATTGCAATCATGGTTTAGGCAGATCATACAGCTCCGCCAACATGGATCAGGATTAATAAATAAAAGTTTTAGGCATACCATACAGCCATGCCAACGTGTCAGCATGTATGAGTGCAACCTATAGTTCACCCGGGGTTTGTGTGCGCATGCTGTTGCTTGTTGGTAACTATCCCTGCATGCGGATTACTGGATAATGAGCAATCTTGCAGGCTGTACAGTTTATATGGCTATACTGAGTTATACGACTCAGTGAGGTGTAGCGAGGCTAGTAATGACCAGTGTGATCTAGTTTTATACTATATAGATTTTATAGATCACATGAATAAGCGTGGAGAATTGTGACAGGTTCCAGTTGCCAGTATTACAGGCAGAGGCTAAAAAACTATAAACTGTTCTGCTTGTCACATATGAGTTACCACCATGGCCACTTTGGCAAACCAATAGTACAGATGGCGTTATGGTAAGAACCCTTTCATAGTGTTCACACAAGGTGTCAGGGAGAGGAGACACTAGAACACCCAATAGAGTTGTCCTCCCCTAGTAGAGTTGTCCTCCCCTTAGTAGAGTTGTCCTCCCCTAGCAGAGTTGTCCTCCCCTAGCAGAGTTCCCCGATCAATAAATTCCTCACAGTGGCAGAAAAGTTCAGCGGCTGTTTGTGACTCGGTAACCGTAGCAACTTGCAACAGCCCCTGTATGAGGCTGACTTAATCTAAAACAAACAAACACAAAGTGATGTATCAATTTTTTAGCCAATTAGGTCTCAGGAATATCAACCAGTCAGTCAATCAGTGGTTGGTTTATAAGTAAAAGTAAAGGTTGTTCCCATACCCAGTACAGTGTGGAGAACTGGCTGCTAGAGAGCCAACTCGTACCGGCAACGGTATAACTGACATGTGGTCCACTTCTCTTCCTCACCGCTTTTACCTTCCCCCAGCTCTGAAGAGAGCCAGGTACCCATTTAACGCTGGGTGAACAGGGAGAGTTTGTGAAAAAATCCATGAGCAGGCTGTGTTCTGAACTCTGGACCTTGAGTGCCAGTGGCTGAATGCTCTCATCACTGAGTCACTGTACCACAATCAGTGTATATACCTGTAGAGGTATCGGTACTTACATACTGCAGATTCATCAGCGTTAGATTATCATGAGAAGCAGGGTAGACCTCAATGCTATAATTATCTACAACAATAACAGCAAAACAGAAAAACAGTCATAACAACCACAACAACAGTCACAACAACCATGACAACAGTCACAACAACAATAGTCAAAACAACACCAGTCACAACAACCACGACAACAGCCACAACAATCACGACAACAGTCACAACATCAACAGTCACAACAACAGTCATAATAACAGTCACAACAACAGCCACAACAACAGTCACAATGACAATGACAACAACAACGGCGACAGTCACAACAGGCACAACAACAACAGGCACAACAACAATGACAACAGTCACAACAACAATGACAACAACAGTCACAACACAACAACAGCAGTCACAACATGGACAGTAGTGGGAGAGAAATGGTCACATGGCCAACAGGTGTTTTCCCCCAAAGACAGAGTGAAGATAATAGCTGGCTAGGGGTAAAGTGACAGCCTAACCCTAGTGGATAGCGTACAGGACCATAGACTCTAAGTGCCTAGTTCGATTTCCAGTTCGGACGAAGCCTTGGTCTTTTGCAACACCCTCGCCGGTTTGGATCCTGATGTCAAACTGAGGAGGTCATCCCGCTAGTTTTCTCTATGGAGCACGCGGGTGCAAGCAGAAAGTCTCCTGATGACAACCTCGGGAAATGCTGAGTCAAAGACTCAGTAGGCCAGTCTCTGCACCACTCCTGACAACAACTGTTCTGTCATGGATACGGAGACACCAGTAAGCTATGTGCATCCTGCGGACTCCCTTCGTTGATCTAAACATTAACGAGAGGACAACTCTAGGACTAATGTTTGGGAAATCCGACACAAACCATGGCGCTGCCTTGAGAGTCACTTACCTTTGGTGAGCCGTGAGTTTGTCAGAATTAGTAATCTCAGTAGGATGTAGTCATAACGAACTGCATGATGCAGCAACTCCAAACCGGTCTGCAGGAGAAGTACTGCCACACGTGACTACAATTATCCGATACCCATTACACTGAATGGCAAATCTTAAAGAAACCTGCGATGCACTCGATGGGTCTATTCATATGTGATCCTGGTTCAGTAAAATGGAAGGTAAGCATTATTAAAACCGGAAGGGTGGTGGGGATGGTGGAGTGGTTGATGGGGCTAAGTTAGATAAGGGCAATTTCGGTTAGGGGATGGGAAATTGGGGAAATGAGGGTGGAGGACAAAAGGAAGCGAGGGGATACAGAAGGGGGTGAGGGTGAGACTGACCAATCCAAATACGGCGTAGTAAAGTGCCACTGTTGGTAAAAGAAACAGCAGTATGGAGAAGAAGAGAGTCCCTAGAAATAGCTGAGTGATGTCATAGCTGAAATGGTCGACTCTGTGACGGAGGGCGTTCCATTTCTTCCCTCTGAAGAGTCTCCAGAGAGATCCAATGGAATGCAGAAAGAAGGCATAGAGTCTGAAATACAGAGATTATAGGTGTGATGGATGAACAGAAGAAAACCTACCCACAAACTGACAGTGAAGTCAACAAGACTACAGAACTCGTGCCATTTACCTGTTCATAACAAAGTAGTTTGAATTGGGCATTAGGCTGGTTATTAAAATCTTCTCTATTGGACACCGACTACCTGACTGATGCCACAAGCTGACACAAGAGGGTGTGGGGTTAGGTTATCACTTGCCAAAACCCAGATCTATACCAGGTCAGTTCCTAAAATAATTTTGACAACAACATAATATGCCCCATCGTCTATGAGCACTATGAGATAGTGAAGGTCTCCCGTATGAATGACGTTTCGTTGGAGTTTATATTTAATTGTTTAGCAGGGCTTCTCTAGTGGCGGTGCTGTTTCGGAGCTGGCTCCTAGTAACAGTGGGTATCATGTGACTACCTGCCGGTGTGAGCGGGTTAACCCGGTTCACCCTGATTGCCCATACGCTGTTTACCTGGCACTGTACAGGTAAAAGCAGTAGAGGTGGAGAGAGAGGACGGACACTAAATCCTGTGTAATGGTGAGCTGTAATCTGAGCCCGCCCACCAGGCCGAAACAGCCAATCAGATATAGGACATCCTGTGAGTGCCGCCCACATAATTTCAAATACTCTGTAATGAGAATACATGAACCATGACAGTAGTCAGACATGTATACTGTGACAAATGACCATCCTCTAATCATAATTTGCCCGTGGAAGGATAAAAATGATAACAATGTGATCAGCAACATTAAAGTGTCCAAGTGGCGTTGTCATCTTCCTACTGAAAGTGCATTTTCAACCCGTCCCGCAACTGAGCGTCTTTGAACATATTTGTTGGCTCTGGACTATATCCGACTAGGCCTGCTTACCCACAGCCAGACCTACCTACCTGGCTACAGAGCAGGACCTACCTACCTGCCCTCAGAGCGAGACCTGCCTATCTGCCCGAAGCCAGACCTGCCTACCTGATCACAGTCAGACCTGCCTACGTGTCCACAGCTAGACCTGCCTACCTGCCCACAGCCAGACGTGGTAGGTGAAGAATTTCCCCAGGAAAGCAGAGAGCCGGTTGTTAAGTTTAAGCCCAGCCGGAGCTCCCATTAGCCAGTCCAGTGTAGACAGAGTGCTCCGGATCACAGCCTGTAATGTCACTCAGGTGTGAATGTCCTTCGCGCATGACGAAAATTAAACTGGTGTTGGTTGCCCAATGAGCGCGAAGGCAAAACTTTGTACTGATGTGTGGTGTGTCCTCTTTTGAAGAGCCGGCCTTCTGATTAACACAGAATTCGTGGGTGTTTGTGTATGGATTTAATAGTGAGGTTGCTCTACCCCACATGACCTTTCACAGTTAGGGGTGCATGTTTGTCTCGCCATGTATTTGGACTTACAGTTCCAAGGTATCCATGCAGCGGGGAAAAGTTGGAAGGGTCTACCAAAACTCATGGACAGAGCAGCTGATAAACAAATAGTAGTCTATAGAGCTTCGCGTTCATAGGGTTTGGTTACGGAGAAACTCATCCAGTCATAGAGTGATCACCATGGCCTATTCAGTCCCATTATAGCCGTGTATATATATTTATAACAGCCTCAGAGCTTCTCACCTCAGTATTCCTATTAACAGCCGCAGAGATCCATTGTCCATAATAAGCCAGGATTATTAGCATGAGTATACCCAAAATCCAGTTCCACACATCCTGAACCATAGATATAGTTTGCCTGAAATGATAACTCCATTACAGAGTGCCGGAGCTATCTTCCTCATCGAATCACTCCGAGTTCAATGCGAACAATAGGGCACAGCGGGGTAGCTCATAGGTAGAGCACTTGGGTCAAGGTCGACAGATTCTGAGTTAAAGTCCTAGTCCTGCTGAGCACCCATTGCAAAGAAGAGCTCCTCACATACTTCCTAGCTCCTACCGGCACAACTAGCCTCAGGTTTAGGTCTATTTAACAGGATGGCTAAGTACCAGGGTTTTTTTCAGTTCGCCATAGACCATCTTGGTCCGTTGACATTTCTCCTGGCGGCCGCTTGGTGGATCCGTAATTTAAAATTGGAAGTAGTTTTTCACAATGTGGTGCCATTCCGCTCTTAATCACAGTTTCAGCGGTGGGCCTGGCCTTTAGTCTTCCCTGGCAGCAGTACAACCAGGGAATTAAACCCGGGCCACAGGGAGGACAGAAAGTGAGATTCATTCATTCTCGCACTCAGCTATCATGACTGAACCGAGTAGAACAGTAAAAAAGCAGTTACAGTGATCAACCAAAGCAAATAGTCTTATCATCCTTTGATCAGTTTACTTTAACTCCGCTACCTCTCGGACTGCTATGAGATCCTTACCTCAAACTGTGACCGCAGTCACAGTCCCAATCTGACCTTGACACAACATCACCTACATCCACCTTTTGCCTCAGTAGCGCCCTCGCGACAGCCGAGTGTCGTTCCATTAGCTCCGGGAAGCGATAGAAACTGGAATGGAAGACTAAGGAAGATTATGGAGTCACTCTTTTCGCTGATCTAGAAGTAGGCGCTTTAACTGAGCAACCATCATCATGATACAATCGTGAGTATACACCCAGTCATCACAGATTCCCGCCGTGAGCATTCGAAGCCCTTTTTAAAAGGATGACTCAAGTGCCCACAAATTGTATTGTATAAAAAATGACCCCACGCTACTAATGGGCAGACCCACTATAGCACAGATTATTATTAAAGGGGTTATGACATAGGCAAAAGTGACTTCACTTGTTTGTAGATTCTGAAGCCTACCATGAACAAATGGGCCCAATACCCAGCTCACATGAAAGCTTAGATATAGCCCTATCCAATGCGCATAATTAGAGCCCTTGATGATGTACTTTTCAGACCGTTGACGCACATGAATTGGCCTCGAGATAGGAAATTAAAACAGTGCTGTTGGTGTTTGCAATGATTTCTCGGCCTACGCGCCAATGTTTGACAAATGCGTTTGCATGTGTATACTAGACCTATAGTTACACAAGTCTGAATAGAGAAACCGTGCAACAAAAATATAGAAACAGGGTTTCAGAACACAGTTTTTCAGCTCTGTCAGTGTTAGTGCCATTATTGCGCAATTATAGAGGCCCGAATGCAATAGCCTCTATTTACGGCTAGGGAAAACCGGCAAAGTAATAACTTAAGTTTTCTCCAATCTTACGTTCAAATTAAAGTTCTACTCGATGTTATAAGGGGGTGAATATCACTAGGTTACGAAGTTTTAGTAATTAGATCCCATTTTATTCCTATTTCGGCCATTTGGGCCGTAGTTATTCGAGTGACCGATATTCGGTTTGTGAAAAAAGACCACTCGCTATCACAGCAATGAATGCAGAGTTGCCTCCCTTCAAGAACAGGGAACACAACTCCGCAAGTGCGTCAACAATCGACCGTGTCATAACCCCTTTAATATTAATACTATAATTATTACTATTATTATTATTATTATTTTTATTATTATGGTGCACAGCAGTACACCCGGCGGTAATAATCATTTACCCGTAGAGTCGCCGGTTCCAGACAGATTTTTGTTGATTAGTATTAGTATTATTATTATTATTATTATTATGGTGCCCCACCCTGTTACAGAGTGCAGCAGGCAGCCATTTACCTGCAGAGTCGACGTTTCCACAGACAGATTTTAGTTGACATTGGCGCGGTGAATGCCTCACAAAGTTGCCCTCTCTCTCCAGCTCGTGATCGCCAGTGTGATTTCACCATAGTAAGAATCTTGTCACTGCTCTCCTCAGTAGTGGCTCTCATTCGCTGATGAATACAGACAGATCTTTTCAAATCTTCCTTATCATACACGACGAGGGAGATAACTCGGTCACTCTGTGATGATAGTTCCGTGATCTCTTTGGTTTTCCTGTCTGATGTTATAGTCAGTAGGCTGTCATTGGGAGCTTCACAACAGGGTTCAGAGCCATGAATATCTACTCTGTTATAATTACCAGCAGAGATAGTCACTGTATTACCAGCCTGGTGGTATAGTGTACCACTCGATATAACCAGACAAGTTATATCTTCTGTGTTTGGAAGCATGATAGGGACCGGTACGGGGCTCCGAAGTCCGCTTGGCTCTGGTGTTCAGTTGAAGCTGTGAAGGATTCTGTGGTCCACCTGGAAAATAAAACCTTAAATAAACAGTAGGAAGGGGGAAGTCAGGATGTCCCCATTATTACCAGATTCAGAGGCTGGTCGGACTCCATTAGATTCAGCACTCCGGAGGATACTCAAACACAAAGTAGGCACTCCAAATGGATTTTTGAAAGGAAATCAATTCTGACAAAAAGCATGTCATTGGAAACAGGGCAGTGAAACAGGGAGATTGGTGTTTTCTTTTTTACCCAAAGCCGTCTAAAACCAGAGTCTGAGACAGACTCACTCACTGACTCAGTCACTGATAGTGACAGGCTCACAGTCACACTCACAGTCAGTGTTACAGCCGCACTCAGAGTCAGGCCTCAGGGAGTGAGTGAATCCTGAATGGCTGAGTGAGCGTAACGTAATGCTCGTCCAAAGATATCGGTGTTGTGTCGCATCTACTACTACTGGTGGAGCAGAGTCGGTAGGTCACCTAGGTGGCACTGAAGAAACAAACTCTTCAGACAGGTTATGATGGCAATGGTAAGGGAAGAAAAAGGGTTTCCCAAGTGCGAACTCTTTTGCGCAGGAGACATGTTTAGACGATTTTCCGGTTTTATTTGGATTCTGAGGTCAAAGGATTCGGAACCTGATATGCTGCCGTGGTATAGTTTATAAATATTAAAGTTTAAACGTATGATTGAAATGTTTAGTTTGTACGCATGCAATTAAATTAATTTATTGTGTCTGCAGCAGCCTTGTGTCTTCTCCTAGCATCATAGAAAGCACTGCGTTGACAACCATTGCCAACGCAGTGCCGTCACAATGACTGAGTGGCGCTCATGCCCATGGCCCAAGCGCTGAAGCAGCATTAGCATACGTTTCTGTCATGAGAGTGGCAGCAAAAAGGCCAGGAGGACTAAAATATAGTTAGTAAGAGTGGCACTGATTGCCCTGTCTCACACTCTTAAAGTCGGACTGACTCAGAGTCACACCTGCTATGTTACGCACCAGCTGCACTGACCGACTCTGAGTCAGTGGGTGATTCGCTTCACAGTTACTCACCTACTAGCCGAGGATAATGAGTCAGTCGATGATTGAAGGCTATGGCCATTTAGTTTTGGTAAGCTGGTCAGTCACCGAGGATGGGTTTCGCCACTGCCTACAGATAAAACTATATAACGCTTCAACTAGCCAGCCCTATATAAATGAGATGTCTCTGGTGGCGATAAATGTCATAAAGTTGCCTGTACCAACTGTTATCTTTTCTATGTTTCAGACTAATCCATGGATAACAGTATGAAATCTGAAACCAATGGTTAGTAAATCACTGAGGTTAGCCTTGTATTTTCTCAACACCTCCATAAGCTAATTAAAGTATAAATTCTAATCCTCTGTTTCATCATTTGTCAGCCATCTGTGTTTCACTGCAGAGTACAGGGCCCTTTCTGTCTCGCCGTATCTCTCATTGGCTGGTGTTGCCAAATTGTTTCTAGAAGCTTTTGGCTCCTTCCCGTAGCCCGTCTGGTTTTACAATTGGCTTCAATTTTTAACACTCAGTTTCATGTAAATATATCATTTGCTTGGCTAAATATTGTCTAAACCCTATCTATAGAGAAATAAATGACGCTATGCAGACCGTAACGTTAATAATTTTATTCCCCCATTGTAGTGAGCTGTGGTCATTGTTCATGCATCACTCCGCTGTCCAGCTGCGTGCTAGCTGGAGATCAACAGTTTTGTAGTAAAGATTGCTCAAAGAAAAGTCAGGTATGTGTAAGTCTCACCTCACTAGTGAAGCTGTGACTTAGTAGATAAGGATGCATCTACAGGTATGTAAGAATCCACGTGGATGGCCATCCGTGGATATTTGTACAGAGACAACAGTGTGGATGAGATT
>Ga0224511_10004263_pt1 | contig 10737 bp, 2 predicted proteins | sample SF_May12_sed_USG_2_FD_169988 | JGI IMG/M metagenome (GOLD analysis project Ga0224511, IMG submission 169988) | Sediment microbial communities from San Francisco Bay, California, United States - SF_May12_sed_USGS_8_1 | ecosystem: Environmental > Aquatic > Marine > Sediment | place: USA... | reverse complement strand
TGTACTTGGATAAGGGCCGAAACATCTGGCGGGCACCAAGCTGACGATGGAGGTTGATCTGCAGTCAAGAACCGACCTTAGTAAAGGGGCGGTTAAGACTGTACTATCCACATTATGCTATACACGCATGTTTTATTTTAAATTCGCAAAGTACCTTAAACGAACTGAAACATTGTGAACAATGCAAAAAATACGATTTTATTGACTGTTAATATTTTAGACTGTACTTTAACCAGACGTTTGGGGCAACTGTAGATGATATTATCTTATGTTTTTATCCGGGAAGAAACAAACGAAATGCCGTATTGTACTATAACGTTCAGGGTAAAACCACCCGACAATTGTAAAAGTAGATCGCTTTACAAATTGTTACCCCTGTTAACAGACATATAGTAGATAAACATGTTGATAACTTTGAAACGCGCTAAATAAACTGCACATGTGCACAGCATAAACCATTGTATAAGAACAGACAAATCGATGGCTTTGTTAAAAAAAATATAGAGGATATTTGTTGAATTTTGCGTAAGATGGCATTTTATTTTACCGAGTGATTCCGGAAATAAATATTTTGACGAGTGGCATAGCCAGTTTTCATTTCCGGGATCAAGAGGTGAAATAAAAAGCGATTCTACGCTAAATGCAACAAATGTTCTTTTTCTTTCAAGCTTTTTGCGACAGTTTTCGTTAAATTTACATTGAATACCCCTGCCCAGACTGTTTTGGTCGCCTGTTCAGCCCCAAAACAGGAAAATTACGTCATGAGATAAATATAAGATTACGTCATTGTGATAAACAACATGCTGTACATAAATAGCTGATGAAGCATTTTTTCTAATGTTTCCAATCACTTTTAGACATTGGGAGTAAATAAAGAAGCATGCAGTTTTGATTACTACTTTTATAAGTTAAAAGTATTTGAGAACTTTGTCAATCTGTGTCATATTGAACATTCAATACACATTTAATGTGTATTAATGACATATATTTCTACACAATGATCGCAAAATTTCAAAGCAGATTATTGTTTTTCATTTCTATCTAAGGGATATTAAGAAAAACACCGTATTTTTATACTTTGAAATATTGTTTTGATGAAATCATGCAGACAGTTTGAGTTTGTTGTAGTTGATTTCATGCGCAGTACTACTGTAGTTAACACAATAACAGGCGCATCGGTAAAAAGATAACTTTTTTAATTTCACTGGTTATCTTTCTACTGTAAATTCATATCTTTATTCAATAGTCATGAAAGAAAACTCTGTATTGTGTTGATGGCTGGGCACAAACAATATGACTTCCAAATTGACAGTTCATGTAGAAAACTTGTGCCAAGGAATATTAAAGTAGTTTGCTCCACAAACTGGTTATATTGTATATCGTTTCATTTGGCATAACTCTGTAATGATTGTGTCCATCGATACGAAAGATGTTTCTTACACATCTACATGTTAAATTCATATGTCAATTGCATCTCAATTGCATAAGAAGCGAGGAAGGAGTTTGCTTAATAGAAACAGGTAACATTGAATATTGACTGGCAATATTTAAGCCTGACCATATTTAATGACATTATAAATGCTATGTTCAAGGGGGCATAACTCTATGATGCTTGGATAAGTCGACACATTAAATGTGTACAGCACCACAAAACTTCATGGATATTATAAGTGTGTTTGGGTCAGACAATGTGGGTCCATTTGGCAAATTTGGCGATATTGAGAATTTGGTGTCATTTAAAGGAGCTGTGTTTGAAGATTACAGTTTAAATTAAATACCTAATTTATACCTAATGCATATTAAACAGAGGACATGTCAAAAATAAGGACGATACTTTTTTATAAATACATTTTTGGTTTATTTAATAAGATACATGTGCAAAGATATGATATATTTAAATCATTTTGAACGAATATTAAAACGGAATCTCTTTTAACAGTATTTGTAGGCCGACGAAACCCCTTCAGAAATACCATTTTATGGGCTATTTTGACGTCATTTCGTCAATTGGACCCAACATCTCAGGCTTTGCCACAATTATATGTCAAGAGTCGTTCAAGAGTCAATTATTGTATGTTGAAGTAGTTTGCTCCTCAAACTAAGGATATTGTATAAGCATTAAAACTCATTTTAATTATGTTAAAGGGACATGTCGTTGTGTATTTGTACACTGTTTTAATGGCTTTTATTTTAAAACAGTTATCATCGTCCGCGATTGGCACGTTTTATATTTCACCGAGAGAAAAGAGGAAAGCGTTGGTTGCTCTCTAATATTAAACCCAGTATAAGTTAACGACTATAAAAGCTGAAGTATATATAACGTTTACAGCTGGTAGCGTTTTCCCTAAATCAGACTACGCCAGTTAAAATCGAGATTGTCATAGTAAATATGCACTTATTTAATTGCTTTATGTTGAAATCACACAAAGGCGATGTATCTGCATTTGTTTAGCTGCTTTACATTTCTAAAATCATACACCGCAAAGGGGAGTATAACCTTTAAGCTGAGATGACAAGAAACAAGTCGGTTAACTCCCTTGACAGAAACTCCTTCGGCACGAAAACTAATGTTAAACTATACTTTTGTTTTGGTTATTTTGTTTTCGAAGCAGTAAACGAAACACATTTTCGATTTATCAACATGATGCATGCTCTTATATTTGTTACAATTATACATGTTTTCGATCTTGGTGTGCGGTTAAAACTGTTCATTGTTAACCTCCGATATAGCGCTGATCGTTTTAGCGAAAGTTTGTTAACCACAACTTATTATAAAAAACAGACTTTTTTAGTATTTTGACTTTATTGCAGACACCACAATCAAAAGGTTGTTGATCACATGTTCAAACAATACATAACCTAATTTTGTAACTTATCAAAGTTTAACTTGGCTAAGAGAATATTCTTTTAAACTTACAAACAATGTCACTCACTTACATGTATATAAATATTAAAATGTATATTTAAATTATTTTATAGTAAGAATCTGACTATAGTGTACCTGATTATATTTATACATTATACATAACAATGTTAAGTCATTACATTGTATATTCTTATTTAAGTCTTTTTAAGCTCCTAAGCAACAGATGTTTGCTAACAGGTTAAACAAAACAAAAAGACAAAGTTGTACAACAATTATCTAACAAAAAACAATACATAAAAGTGTGTTGCCCCAATTTAAAAACAACACACATGATCGCCTCGTTGGAATATAATTACTACGGGAAATAAAGGGTTAGACGTAGATCAGAGAAATAATGATTAGCAGTTAAATTTATCTTGTTCTTTATAGCAACATGTTAATCTGTGTTATATATAGAATTATGTCTTATCTGTTTTTTATAGTAACATGCCTTATCTGTGTGTTTTTACAGTAAACAATCCATACATTATGTGCATAAATAAAACAAAAGACAATGTGCAATTATAACAAACTCTATATTATTTTATAAAACAAAATCCCATCCATTATGAGCTACCAAATCAAGAAACAAAAATTTGCAATCATATCAAACACAATGTTATTTGAAGTAACATGTCACATCTATTATAAGGCAACATAAGAAAACAATGTGCACACAAACAACAAAATGAATATTTAATAATAAGAATCTGATTATAACGCACCTCATTATTTTTTTATATATTATATATTATTAGCGTCCATTAAAACAATGTGCAAATAAAACAAACACCATGTTTTTTTTATAAAACAACCCATCCATAATGAGCTAACAAATCAAGAAACGAAAATTTGCAATTATATCAAACATAATGCTATTTGAAGTAACATGTCACATCTATTATAAGGCAACATAAGAAACCAATGTGCAAACAAACAACAAAATGAATATTTAATAATAAGAATCTGATTATAACGCACCTCATTATATTTTTATATATTATATATAATTAGCGTCCATTAAAACAAGTTGCAAATAAAACAACACCAGGTTATTTTATAAAACACCCTATCCATAATGAGCTAACAAATCAAGAAACGAAAATTTGCAATTATAACAAACACAAAGCAATTTGTACTAATATGTCAAACCTTTTGTAAGGTAGCATTAGAAAACAATGTGCAAAAACAAATAACATGTTATTTTTAATACGCCCCAATATATGCTTAATTACATAACATTAATGTGCAATTACACACACAAAATAATATTGACAAAATACACTTGCAATAATTTGCAATAACAAACACCGTGTACTTTATATCTACATGTCCCATATGTTATGCGTATAGATTATTGACAACAATATGCAATTACAAACACCATGTATCTTTTACCTAAATGTCCTATCTGTTATTTGTTTAAAGAAAAGATAAATATGTGAATAACAAACACCATGTAGTTTAAACCTAAATGTTCCATCTGTTATGCGTTAATATGAAAGATAATTATGTGAATAACAAACACCATGTAATTTATATAAACATGTCCTATCTGTTATGGGTTAATATTATAGATGATTATGTGCAATAACAAACACCATGTACTTTATAGATACATGTCCCATCTGTTATGCCTTAAAAATAAGCATAAATAATGTGCAATAACAAACACCATGTACTTTATAGCTATATGTCCCATCTGTTTTGCCTTTATAAAAAGCATAAATAATGTGCAATAACAAACACCATGTACTTTATAGCAACATGTCCCATCTGTTTTGCTTTAATAATAAGCATAAATAATGTGCAATAACAAACACCATGTTCTTTATAGCTACATGTCCCATCTGTTATGCCGTAATAATAAGCAAAAATAATGTGCAATAACAAACACCATGTACTTTATAGCAACATGTCCCATCTGTTTTGCCTGAATAATAAGCATAAATAATGTGCAATAACAAACACCATGTACTTTATAGCAACATGTCCCATCTGTTTTGCCTTAATAATAAGCATAAATAATGTGCAATAACAAACACCATGCACTTTATAGATACATGTCCCATCTGTTATGCCTTAAAAATAAGCATAAATAATGTGCAATAACAAACACCATGTACTTTATAGATACATGTCCCATCTGTTTTGCCGTAATAATAAGCATAAATAATGTGCAATAACAAACACCATGTACTTTATAGCTACATGTCCCATCTGTTATGCGTTAAAAGTATAGATAAGTATGTGCAATTATAACAAACACCATGTACGTAATACCTACATGTCCCGTCCGTAATGCGTTAATATTATAAATAATTAAGTGCAATAACAAATACCATGTACTTTATATCTACATGTCCAATCTGTTATGCTTTGATAGTATAGATAAGTATGTGCAATAACAAATATTATGTACTTTAGACCTAAATATGGGCAATAAAACATCATGTACTTTTTGACTACACGGGTTGTCAAATATGCATTAATAACAAAGAGAAATAAGGTACAGCATGGACAATATTATATAGTAAACAAAACACAAAGTTTACATAACATGTTAACATACATTAAACATAATTTTCTCATATGCATTTAATAATCTAAACAAAATAGACAAAATGGTAAAACGTGACAAATAAATTTGACCTTTTTCGACACAACACTGTTCATGAAAAGAGCACAGACAATCAGGCTGCATCCTTTTTCTTAAAACATTTCTTCACTATACATTGAAAACACATAACGTAACGGAATACAACATATTATTTGCTTGAAACAAGAATACACAATCTGAATAACTTGCCCAAATCATTGATATATGTATCTATCGGCATCCAATAACTGAACTATTTACAAAAATATTTATTAGATATGTGTTTACAAAAACACACCCAACAATATATACTACAAAAACATTGTTCAACGCGTTTGTAACATTCGAAAGTTTCGGAAACACATATCCTGCCTTACCTACATAAAACATATCACATGTAATCCAGCACACGAACATTAATTTAAAGTTGATATACAATTAAACAACAAATAGTATATCGTTTTGTAATACCAAAGGAATTATGAACTCAATATACAAAATATAACCAGTGCAATTATACAAACATTAAAACTCTAATCACTTGACTCCGAAGCATGTACATGTATAATAAACTATTTAAATATAACAACTATGTACACATATTCAAGATATTTATAATGAACATCACGTAAAATATATTTAAACCTCAGATACAAACATACATTAAAATCACAATTATTAATATGTACTACTTATTTATTTGATTTATAACGCGAGATCGATCAAAATGACATACATGTATCATGATGTTTGATTTTTACCACAAACCTCAAAAATGATCTAATTAATACAATAACCAGCAATCTGTTTTATTATACACAATAACATAACAATACTGTTACTGTATGCAAATTAGCATACATTTAACAAAAAAAAACATTTGCATCCTGATATTCCGGCATCCACAGACACGTTTGCTTTATCACTGTCAGGAAGATATCATTTACAACATTGTAATCACAACACAAGCATTGTATGTTGACATTTATCTTAACGAGCGTTACTACATGTATGTGTAAAAACTATTGGGGCGAAAACAAAATGTCAAAACATATACTTTAAATAAAAAATTAAATTAAATACTTAAACTATTTTACAAACATCATTTAGGTACACGTATAATAAAAGAACATTAAACAATATGAAAGCATTATTCTACACACTTTTATACTAAACAATTAAGACTCAACGCATCATAAAAACATATTCTGCCTTACCTAAGAGTCCTGTAATCTAGCATACAAAAACTAATAATTAGTTGATATACAATCAAACAACAACAAATACTATATCGAAAATACACAATACTACAAATTCAAAAGCCTTTTTAACAAAACGTTGACGTATTCCGTAATTAGCATCATATTAGTGATTTTTTCCGTCAGGTTCACATCATCTTAAAACAGTCAGTTGAAAGAAAAAATACAATAATCACAAAAGATGCAATACGTATCGGGCAATCGAACCTAATAAATTTAAACAAATGCATTTCACTATAGTGTGTCAATTCACATACTTAAATACAAGAAGTGTTAAATAATGTTATTCCATATTTAACTATTCACACAAACAATACCTATTATTACAATTATTCCGAAGTTTTGCGATACGCACATACATGGTAGAAAGTGGGTTAAAATGCAATAACTTCTTTTAATGGAATAAAATTTAAGTGGACATTGTACATCAAAATCATAAATGTATTTATGAACTCAACCTAAAATACATAACTAGTGCGTTTATATAAAAACTAAAACTCGAACTGCATGATTACGAAGCATAAGCATGTATAATAAACTATTTTAATTTAAAAATATGTACACATATTCAAAGAATTCATAATGAACATTTATGCAAAATATATTCAAACCAAAAATTATTTAAAGAAAAACACAACAAAATTATAAGTAAGTACTGAAAGAGAGTACTAATTAATTTGATTTCTAACGCAAATCAATCTAAATTACATATTTGTATATTGTTTTACCATTTTTAAAAGTTTGTTTTACCACAAACCTCAAACAATGATCAATTTAATACAATCGGCTGCAATCTGTATTATTATACACACTTAAATAACAACAATAGTCTATACAAATAAACATTCATTAAACAAAAATAAACATTAACATTCTGATAATGCGGCATCCACAGACACGCCTGTTTTATCACTATCGGGAGGAAAATTTACAAAATTGTTATCACAAAACAAGCATTGTGTGTTGACATCGACAACACTCGATACAAATTCAAAAGCCCCTTTGTTACAAAACGCACACTTATGCCGTAATTAGAATACTGACGTTCGATTAGTGATTGGTATTTTTTCGATAACTTAACATTATCTTAAACCAATCAGTTAAAAGATAAAATAAAAAAATATATGGTCGCAAAAGATGCAATACTTATCGCGCAATTAAATCTTATAAAATCAGACAAATGCAATTCACAATTGTGTGAAAAATCACATACTTAAAAACAATTAAGTGTTGAATAATAGTATTCCATAGTTAACTATATACTTATACAATAATTATTAAAACATATTACAAAGCTTTGCGAAACACACATGACATTAAATACTAGTAGAAATTGGGTTATAATGCAATTACTACTTATTGCATAGACATTTCTTTCGAACAGTCTACAGCAAAATTATTACATAAATGAATTCATGAACTCAATTTATAAAACATAACCAGTGAGTATATGCAAACATTAAAACACCAGTTAAATGATCCCGAAGCATGCGCATGTACAATAAACTATTTTAATTTAAATATATATGTACACATATTTAAAAAATTCAGAATATACATGTAAGTGAAATATATTAGAATCACAGAAGCAATACACTATGTATTATTAAATCATAACAATTTTTTACTGATAGAGAACAGTATTTTACACAAGATAAATCAAAATCACATACATGTATCTTTTTTACAATTTTTAAAAATGGTTTTACCAAAAACCTCAAACAATGATCTAGTTAATACATTTATCAGCAATTTGTTTATACACACCTTAAAACAACAATAATGTTCTATACAAATAAACATTCATTAAACAAATAAGGTTTACATCCTGACAATGCGGCATCCACACACATATTTGTTTAATCGCTGTCAGGAAGGAAATAATTTACAAAATTGTAACCATAACACAAGCATTGTATGCCGACTAAAAACAGTTGGGGCTAAACCAAAATGCCTAAACATGTACTTGAAAAATATATAGAAAGACACTTAACAAGTAAATCATTATAGGTAAGTAAATTATAGACAAACATAGGCCAAACAATTAAAATACAGAATAGGTAAAAAACTTGCAATATGCATGAACTTATAATTACATAATAATTATATACGACTTTACAGTTGCAACAGTGGTTCCTTTTAATTAAACTACACTATCAATCAAATACATTTACCGCATGCAAGAGCTGTAAACACACTGCCTATTATTGTTAATATAAACAGTTTTATATCTACATGTAAGAAGGTGCACACATATTTTTCTATATGATAATATAGTCATCATAAGTGTTGACTGAAATTGCAGTAAATAACGTTCACATCTTAAAGTTCTGTATCTGCATGTCAATATACATACACACACAATTTGCATTCAAAAACATTTCAGTTAGTGTTCAAATATAAAAGTAAAATTTTTGCATGTCAATATAAACTCACATATCATTTGCATTCAATAACATATTTCCTAAATAGTATCTTCGTACTAAGTGTAAAATTGTTTAAATGGGAGCGTATTTAGTGTCTCCTGGTACCAATCTTCTTTCGTAGCCCCTTATAAGCCATAATCCATGTGCACACACTGTGTTTGTAAAGAATGCCTTGAGGAAAGTTTTTAAGAATGTCAACACTGAAGTGGACGTTCTCTTGAACATCTTCTACGTATGCCTTTAAATACTCCCCAATACTGGACATAAAACATGAAAAAAATATATTGCAATGTTTTACACATTAATAGATTTATATATCAATACAATTTTTACACATATGTAGAAATAAATCAGGAATGGTTTGTCTTCTGATAATGTTTAATTATGTGATCTCATAACTTAAACCTTGTCAAATCAAAATACCCATACCTGTTATTAGTCGTGTCACGGTAATCTTCATCATTTCTGTTTTCACGCTTTGCTACGTGGATTAAAATGAATTCATGCATTACTTCTAAAAAGCTTGACAGGTCTTCTTCACTCATCTTCATGAAGTCATTCATTTCTTTTTTAAGTGAATCCGTTAACTCTTCGTGAAAAGGTTGCTGCAGTGTTTCAAACACGTCCTGTATTTTAAAGCATTTTAAGAGGACAATCTAGATAGATATTTTATTATATAATGTACAAACACAGTAAATGATATATACAGTAAATAATAAATAATGTACATGATACCAATATAAAGGTTTATAATTTGATGCAGTATCAATCATAATAACACAGCATATTATGTTATGTTATTTAACAACAAACGGGGCATGAATTATAGATACTGTCTTTCACGAAATCTCTAAATTTGATATTATAGAGAAAAACTTATAACAACAGTAATCCACTCTTTGAAATATTGATTAGGAAAACCCGTATTATTCTCTTAATCCGAATGAAAAAAAAACAATAAAAGAAACTTTATATTCCATAATGAGTCAGGCATGAAAAGTCAATATTTCGCATGATTACCACCATTTACAATGTACGTAAAACGCGTTGTTTTTACCAAAATACATGGTCACATCGCTAGTTTTCTTTGATTATATAAAAACATTTAAAACAATGAAGAAAAAATGAAACACTGACAATTATGTATGGAATTATCTTTATTAGCAATCTAATGACGTCATTTAGGAATCTAACATAATCGGTATTTTTGTCATAATTATGGTGCGCTTTGTGTAATTGTAGAACAATAAGTACAAGCGCGTACGATACATTAACGTTTATTAAATTGTGTATACTTTTTTAATGTGTGTGTTTGGTGGATAATCAGATATTGTAGAGCATTGTACATAAACAATGTTTGTGATATTTTTAATTGTTTTATGAGCTTCATATATCCTCGATGAGCTGGAGGTTAGTTCGTTGAATGCGTTGAAACCTCCAGTGGGGAATTCTTTCAGTAAAAAAGACGTGATAAAAGGAATAAAATAAAAATACAATTTGTCGGTGTTTCATTTTGTCGTTCACTCGTGATAAAAAAAGATTTTGGAA
>Ga0224511_10004262_pt1 | contig 10739 bp, 4 predicted proteins | sample SF_May12_sed_USG_2_FD_169988 | JGI IMG/M metagenome (GOLD analysis project Ga0224511, IMG submission 169988) | Sediment microbial communities from San Francisco Bay, California, United States - SF_May12_sed_USGS_8_1 | ecosystem: Environmental > Aquatic > Marine > Sediment | place: USA... | reverse complement strand
GTTTGCTCATTGTTATCTAACGTATGTTATTGTCACATCATTGTCTGCTATTTCTCAACAAGAACACGTGCCCCATAATTATGAACGGCTTGTATTGTTGAAAAAGACTATTACTGGACTAACTGGCTTAATTAGCAAGGCTAGTGTGTCAATGGCTAAACGCACGTTACCAATTAACTCAATTGCTCTACAAATACCAACTATGTTATGTAAGCCTGAAGACTGAAAACAAAACCAGAATATTTTAGTAAATTATGCATGGCCACTCGTTTGCATGTCAAAAGTTGCAAAAAGGTTGCTAATACGAAAGGAGAAATATATATATAGATGGTTTGAAAACTTTTAGTTTTGGAGGCAAATGGTAAATGATTGGAAATACATGTAGCTTAAAATTAGTGTTATTAATTCTTTATTGAAATGGCAAGAACGTAGACTGTGTAACAGTAACTGGTGAATATTAAAAGCAGTAAGACATATCACTTACTAGTTTTATGGCTCTCGGAGTAGTATGTATGCACAAACATGCAATAGCAATATGGGTTACCTAGTGCCCAGGACTAATACATGTTATTGAAACGATTGTGGCATACACGGCTACTGTGACCCTTTCATTGATAGTTCCGACTCTAAACAAGTAGAGGGCATCCACTGCGTGAGACTAATAGTTAGTATATGAAGTTCAAAGGCCTGTTTGTAGTTGTGTTATTACGCGGGAATCATTTTGGTTAATAAGTTCACAGTAACAGTGACCATGACTATTGGTCCTAAGATCAGTAGAGCTCATTTACTGACACAGATTAAGGCACAAATGAAGTTTGAATGCTCTGGGCCCGTTTTTTTTAATTATAATTCAACAGTTTTGCACTAAAAGGTGACTGTGACCTTTCATTTTGACCGCTCGACCCCATAATTAACAGGTGTCATCCATTGCACAAGACCAATGCGCATATAAACTTTAACACTGAGGGCTAATGTGGTTTGGATGTATTAGTTAGAAATCGTTTTAGCATAAAAGACATCGAGACATTGACCTTTGATCGAAATTCAATAGGGGTCATATACTGTCCAAAATCAGTGTACAATGTATTTGTGATTTAAAGGGTTTAGGGCCCAAGTGTTCTCGGTTCATTGGACAGAGGTCGTTTTGCCATACATTGTGACCTTTGACCTTTTTTACCCCGGCATCTATAGTGCTATCTACTACCCATTAGTAGTGTACATATAAAGTTCTCGTGCTTAGGGTCAGTCGGTTTTCTATTTGTTGAGTGTATTAATCATTGAACTTTGTTGTTGTTGTTTTTTAATTTTCTTTTGTCACATTACATGTATTTGTTATTATAGCATTCAGTTTATGGGCTTAACACTTTTATGGATGTTTGTTTTCGATTTTGTATTTACAATAAACTATAGACGTTTATTAACACAACTGGTCTACAACGAAAAGACAATGCTCAGCTAGTCACGTAAACACTCTTGGGTAGAAGGCATTTATCAAAACAGTACAACTATGACGTGATACTTAATGATACTAATTTATCTAATGACCATGAAATTTAATGGGTGTCTTAAAGAGAATTATTATATCATTGTCATTGTGTACACCTGTCATAAAATGCATCGTTAAACTGTAAAAGTATGTTTCGTTAATGTGTTGTTAATGGTAACATTAAACCATTTATTGGACATGATCCAACATACTTAAAATTTAGCACGACAACACATGCACTGTTGAAGAAATCATTTTTCCATTTTACTTAAGTATACAACCATAAAATTGCAGTTATATCTAGTACTAACTTAATTCGGTATATTATTTAATGGAATTATTTATAGTTCGTTTTATTGTTTTAATACAAATGCAGTATAATTTCAGGATTAAAAACCAAGTAAAAAAGTGGCTTATTACTTGAAATAACACTGACCAACAACATAATGCTTTTTTGTTTTGCCTTGTAGTTTAAAATGCTGAACTGAACTCGGCAATTTTAAAATATATTATCCTGAAATAAATCATATTTAGATTTTAATCAAGTGGGATGATCTCACGGGGTTCTGTTTATATAAGATTATATAACAAAAAGTGTCTATTTTAGGATGAAATTACTGTACGTTTGTTTTATATAATTATAAGCACAGTATCACCTGTAACTTTGACGCAAATAATTGTTACAATTTAACATGCATGTCGTTACACAATACAAAAGTACTGGTTACCATATACGGATACCTACTACTACATAAAATATAGAATTCATAGATCATTAGCTTAATTTGAGAAGTTTTAACCACACAACTTAACTAGAATAAGTAGATATTTAACCGTTCCCAAAGCTCAAGCAATGTGTGCGTGGTGTTTAAATGATGGATCTGTTTCTTTTTATTGTGAATCTGTCTTTTTATATCTACTAATACTTATACCTGAACGCCATTACTAAATTGGTTTGATAGAGGAGTGACATTTAATGACATTTATACACTCATAAACTATGTAGAAACTTAAAGATATTTAATCTGAAAATTACTTTACTCTCAGTAGAGAAAAGTTGGCCATGTAAGTCAGCCATGTACACTCTCTATTTAAACATAACACTTACTGAATAAGCAGTCAAAATGAACAATTTAAGAACATATGCGTGCATACTTATTGGAAGCATTTTACATAATACTTTTTTTAAATTCCGTTAAACGTTAAATAGCCATGGTAATTGAGATATATACAGCGTATTTGAAACATAATCAGAGATATCCTCTTAACATGTAATTGCTTAAGTACGAATTAACCAAGTAATGTCCCCATCTCCCTTAGGCATTACCTGGTTAATTCGTATTTAAGCTACTTTGTACTTTGGGAAAGTACTTTTTAGAGTTATCAATTGTGGTAGGAGTTCTCATCTGTGAAAACGGAACAAGTGTATGACGTTCATTGAGCATGCGTTACCAATACTTTATAGACAGGCAAAATGCATGTATTGTTATCATTTAAAAAATATAAACCCACTTTAAATGTTCTAGGATGAAAATAAGGATTCGTCAGACTTCCGGAGTAAAACTGAAATTTGCATAGCACTGCACTTCGTTTAACAATGCTCACTGTTTTTAAATGACAGACGGTGTACAATTTCCCAATTAAGGTTCGTAATACAGTGCACTTAGAATGACACCAACACGCAGTTTAGTTCGCAATTACTGGTATTTTCTAAAATGTAAGAATTTGATTACACTAGTAGTAAAACAATATAAAAAATGTTCTCTTTAGTGTGATACTGTTATTCAACCACAGTGTAAAAATAGGTGGAGTTAAATTGTGTGAACAAGAAATGTATTTAAAAGAATATTCTAACACAAACATGTTTCGAAACCCTATTCTAGAGGGACCTGTTGCAACGCCCTTATGAAGCTATCACTAAATGTCATGTGGTCAAATAAATGAATCTCCTAATAAAGTAACTATGTGTAAAGTGTAGACTTTCATCTACCTATCAGTCACATATTTTAGTTACAAAATTGTATTGTTAAGCTTCATTCGCTGATGAACAACTATCACTCAAGTTTATCATTCGTATCCGAGAGTGCCTTTACATGACGCCTTTGAATTTGCAGGCTAAAATTAGGAACACTATAACACAAACATAACGTGAACAACTAAAATTTATTCCTTAGTATCAATACAGTAGTCAACATCAACAATATCAATAAAAAATAATAAATACACACCATTTCACCTGTTTATGAAATAACCATAAACAGTTTCAAAATAATTCATTTATTGAATATAATAACAGATGCCATATAACAAATCAGCACTTTTCTCCAAGCTATTTATTTCTACATGTGTACGTTTCCTGAACAGCTTGAGTGCACATTAACAAAGCATCTCGTGAATTTATTTTAAGCTCAGTTCATCTGATCATGAATATAAAATAAATTACAATTCTGCGTCTATTGCTTAAGCCAATTGTCAATTTTAATTAAATTTTGTAAATACGTTCAAACTCTTCAACAATTGATAAATATATTGTTTGTATGAATTATGTCACATGTCTGCCATGTGATCAATTTGTCATGACACTGAGCTAAACAGGCACATAATTTAATGTTTTTTTTGCAAGAAGATTTAAGACATAGAATCACATAGAAGTTGTTCTTAAACTGGAAATAGTAAACTGGACTTTAAACTAATAATTTACTTCCAAATCCAGTTTCTTTAAAGAAAAATCTTTACTTTTTCATGTTTTCTATTAGGCAAGTTGCCATAGCTATGAACAATCAGGCACACTTATGGTGACATTAACAATCAACTTATAGCCAGTTATAGAGTGCAAAACAAACAAGGTGTCACATTAGAGACGCGTCAAATTAGGGATTGAATCCTATTTTTCGAGAGCATATTGAGGATAAAAGGTGGTGGCATGAAAAAATTGTATTCTTTACGCCTCTAAATACATACTACGTAAAAAAGATTAATAGTTATTTATTTATCTATCGTTAACTTTAGAACTGTTTAGCCGTGGAAGGCACATGCATAGTCGTTTTCTATTAACTTTGCGCTGATTAATGATCGCTCTTGTTTTTCGCGTGACGTACTATAGCGGGTCATACCAGTTAACAGACATTGTTTATTCCTTCAGGAAATAACACATCTTAAAATTGTACTATAAATTACACAAATGAGTACCGATATACATACGTGTACTCTATTTGATGACGCACGCAGTGGTCTGCTAATTTGTCATTCTGTGCAGAAACATGCTTTTTCTGGTACTATGAATATTTGCTGAACTCTGCTTTTGTCAAAGATAATGCCGCACGTCAAGATCGTATCCTGAAGTCCCACGTATGGTCTAAAGTTGATAAGAATGCGTTTGTTTTCATTATATAACCGCATTATGCAAATCTATCTGTTACCGGACCTCCCCACTCCCACGTGTCTAGGTCATCCACCGTCACACTGTGTGGGTTCAGTGGAGCAGATTGCCATAAGATCACGCTGATCTCGACAGTTTGAATATCTTTGTTGAAAGAGCGGGAGAGAAACTCAGAGGACGAGAAAAAAATACATTAACGAACAAGTTATTTGAAGTTAAAACCTGAGCGTGGATTGATTTCTTTACATATTTGAATTGTATGGGTTGTTAATACAAGTATGGTCAAACACGTATGCATTGTAGGGACAACCATTCATCTTTCAGCAAGCACTTTGCCGGGTTGTGTACTATGTCCTTTTTGTCGTTATGTTTTTGACATCAAGGACTCGCGTTGGTCAATAGTATATTAAAACAGTTAACTTGTCAATTTGAAACAGTTAGGGATCGTACGACTACAATTCAAAATTAGTGACAAGTAATTCAAATATTATTTATTGTCTTAACACTCACTGTATGTATACAAAATAAATTAAAGTCATGTCCAAACGCAACATGCTGCGGACAAGTACGATAAAGTCAAGGTTTTAAGTCTCATGACAAAATGGGTCATCACACAAAACACAAAGCAAACAAAAAAAGACCAATAGAAAAATGCGACCTTGTGAACACGAATAGAATACCTCAGATAATAATCACACACAAGCCCATTGTTTGCCGCCTGTTACCTATTCATTCATACAACGCCATGTGGGTATAAAATTAAAGGGACATTAATGTTCATTATTGGTTGTCAATATGTGCACTTGTACTTAAACACACAATAGTTATGTAAATATAATAACCTAATGAACACAACATATTTAGCGTTTTACAATAGGCAAATGTTAGAATGATTCATACCTCAGACCTCATTTTCTACGGGCGTTGTACGGTGACCTTTTCGTAAAAAGCGCGATTCAACGACGGCATCCGCCGGAAAAAAGTAACTCACGACCGATATAATATAAAATATTTACGAATTGGGCGGCGCACATTTAAGTTGCAGCTCCACTGGAAATTGAGAGACCCCCATACGGCGTTTCGTATGGTCATGAAGAAAACAATGGCATACTTCGGCAGTTGTCCCGAGTCGGGCTGACGTTGTCGTGCATCGGGAGATCACATAATTCAAAATATATACGAGAGAACGCAGCTTGTAATGTTATTCCTTGACACCAACAGTGAAACCCCAGGCGCTGTTTGGTCCACTACCGCAAATCTCGCGGGGTCTCAAATGTTATCAGGCAAATTAGGGTTTCATTCCGCCACATATTCGAGAGTCATGCTCTTTACACACTGGAACAATCAGTTAAGTTCAACGTCTGAGGTCCTCGTTTGTTATGCAAGAAAGGCGTCTAGAATTTAATTCTAACGTGTTTTGTTAACAGTTCACTTGCGTGTGTTAGCATAAACGTTGTATAATGAAAAACGGTTCCTATAGGTAAAGTACAAATACCTTCTAGTTTATCGGTAGTCCGTGGCACTTTCCAGTGCATTAAGAACATTGTGATAGTTGTGAAGTTTTGCCGTAATGTCTCTTTTGCAGAGAATCAAGGTGTTAATAATTTCATTTAGTTTATACGATTGATATTTTTGCAGAAAAATGGTAATTATACAATTTAATATGGATTAGTTAGCATGAATAGTTCTACACCAAAACGTATTTGTCTTTGTCTACATGCACATTACTTAAGCTGCTCGTTCTCTCCAAGAATATGTAATTAACACATAGTCTACTTCCTTTCATGTTTTTAAACAGCAATGCAGAACATATTACGCTTAATTTTTGTTCTTGTTTTTATTTATTTTTTGTTTTATATATCTGTAATTAGTCAATGTGCGCGTGGGTGAAGAACAATATTATGTGAAACTGTGTTCGTTAGCGCAACATGTTAAACCATGAACATTCTTTTTGGTCGATTTCACCTACATGAACAAAATGTAACTATTGAGAGTTACCATTTGCCAATCCCTCATAAATCCGTTACTGCCAACTTTGATATCGCAATATATTACAAATAGTTAAACTTATTGTTCATTGAAACATCATCAACTATGGGTTTGAATTGAACAGTAAACGATGTCTAACTACAGTCACGCCTCCAGACACAATAATGTTTGAAATTTAACAGTGAAAAACATAAACACTTAAAAAAGATATGTCTGTAAGAAATAACGTGGTTTCAACTGCGCTCGACCGACACGTCCCCGGCAACAGCTGAACGTTTCAAGAAATATTATATATATTTATATATAACACTAACATCTGTCATCCTGAAAATATAAGAAAACGTTTTACTGAATAGATGCAAACATGACATGCTCGAAGATCTAAATTTACAACAAGGAGGATTTCATGACAATCTTGGATGCATTATGACATCGTTCATAGTTCGTGAAAGTATATTTTACGCAAAAGAAAACAACTCAGCCGTATATGTGTGTTTTCTGGACGGCAAACAAGCCTTCGACCGGGTATGGCATAGTGGACTTTTTTTACAAACTGTGTGAAAAAATTGATGATACTTCTATGTTGGCCTTCATGGAAATGTACTACAATATGACAAGCGTTGTGCGTAACCGCGGACACACAACGACGCCTATACCCATACAACAAGCAACCCGGCAAGGGGGGAGAACGTCCGCTCAGTGCTACCTAGCCTACATCAACGGACTGATCAACATCATATCAGGCTCTGGCCTTGGAATATGCCTATATAAATGTAATACAAGCTGCCCTACTGTTGCTGATGATATGATTCTGATGGTCTACTCGAGTTGTGCTCTACAAAGAATGATAGACATTTGTTACCAGTACTCCTGTAAATGGCGCTTCGAATACAACGCATCGAAATGCGCAGTAATCGTCTTTACCAAACAGCGCTCCAACCAACCGAAACAGTCATGGTCGCTAGGCAGTGCTGTCATAACGGAAACCAGCACCTACACCCACCTGGGTCTACTGTGTGACGAATATATGTCATCAAGCATTCTGGTCGATGAAGCGATAAAGAAATTAAGAGGGACACTATTTTAAGTAGTGGTCTCACACCTGGAGAGATAAATCCCTTAACCATGAAAAAGATCTATTGTAGTGTGGTTACACCGAAAGCATTTTATGGGGCACACCTATGGTCTAATTGTTCAAAGGCAGATGTAAAGAGATTAGAAATATACCACAGGAAAAGCTTAAAACAGATCGCGACACTTAGCCCTTTCTGAAACACCATATTTACGTTAATTTAGCTTGATATGGATTCTGCGGAGGGCTTAATGGATTTTTACAAATTTCAGTTCCTAGGACAACTATGTAGACTCTCACCAAATCTTCTTGCGAAACAAGTTTTTGTGCAAAGACTTGTACGGCACATAACCTTTGGTGAGGTGATGATGGGATACATATCTGACATATGTAGACTTACGCATAAGTATAAAATTGGACATTTTATAGATACATTTATATCTACAGGAAGATTCCCAGGGAAGTCTGCATGGGGCCACATATTGAAGACGTCTGTGAAACACCTTAATCAACGTCAACGTGAAAGTCATCTCGACGAACAATGTGAAACCAATATAAGCTCGTCACTTAAGCATTCTAACAGCGACAGCATATGGACGGCATTGAAGAAGACCCCAAAGTACTCAAAGTAGTGTTACAACGCTATTCGGATACTAGGCTATTCGGTTTCGAGACAGTTTGTAAGTGCGTGTATACGATGTGGACATTTTTCTAACAGCCATGTAACCCATGCTTTCTGGCTATGTGCAAAAACATCAGTGACAAGGAAAGAACTGATATGTAAGCTGTACGATGCCATGGATGGTAAAACATTCCGTGCACTAATACGTAGCCCCTTACTGACTCAGTGTCGGCAAATTGCATTGTTTAGCACGCAGGTTGAAAACTGTGTATTTGTAAATGCCCATTTGCTCACAACATTGCACAAACTTATGTATCAAAACCAATAATTTTGTCAACACTTCGTTGTACTACTACTACTACTACTACTACTACTACTACTACTACTACTACTACTACTACTACTACTACTACTACTACTACTACATCTTAAATAGTAACTCGAATATTAAAATCTTTTATATAATGATAAACAAGTATGTGTTATTCGAATCGACTTTTATGAGCCCGCACAAGGGTTTACATTGTACACCATTGTTAAGGCATTTTGATATGTTTCCCGAAATATTTTAAGGAACGCATATTAAAGATGCTAAGCCTGTATCGTTTAGGTCAGAATTGTTTACATCTTACATTTTAACCATATTTAAGCAGTGAAACCTACTCCTGTAAATATGAGAAGCTGCCAAGTATAGCTATTCATGCATGCACAAATATTACAGAAAAGAAATTTTGTTGAAAATTTGTGGCCCGCAAATTTGGCTTTTTTATTTACGTTTCGACCCATTACGTCGATACAGTTAAATAGCTTGACTGCAATCGATACTCTCAGTTGACTCGGTGCTGCAGTGGTAAGGCATCCGCTTTTGGTGCAAGAGGTCCCGGGTTCAATTCCCGGGTCCGGCAAGGGTTTTTAAGTTTGATTTTATTGTTTTGTTGTTGATGTGTTGTTGTTTTTTGTGTCCAAAACACATTTTTGTCACAAAATTTCTTTTGCAATGTTAAATTATTTAGTATACTTATCATATTGAAAGATGTGTGACCGATTATAAGGGTATAACGATACAGACCTAGCATCTTAAAGTGTCATGTTCACGTTGCTGTCCTTTTATACATAAATCAGGTGAGAAACTACGATTTTAAATAGTTTGATAAGTAAGCTTTAAACGCACTGTTAAAAGTGCGAGTGTTTCGTCGCTCGATATGCTCGCGATTACAATATTAATAATATAAACAAAAATACTAAGGACAAATTTTGTATCGATTCAATGCATTCGCTAAAAGCAGAGCGATTAGGGTAACGATTTTTTAACAAAACAACGTATAACTTTAATGTATAGAACATATTTTCACACAATTTGTACTTAACACCCTTTGAGTACTTACGCCGATTGGAAATAGCTAGATATTAACTAGACGGCGAAAAGAATGAAATGATGAAAATCTTTTTAACATCAGACGAGTCTTGAAACCACAGATGTTATGAAGATTGTTTACATTTACTAAAGACAGATATATATATATCGTATATTATACGTGTAAGTGACTGTAACATTATACCTTATAGTTTTATAGGGAACAATAAAATAAAATTTGATCGAGAGCTAAATACAACGATGCAATGTGTCATAATCGTGATACTAGACTTGCACTTGGGTTTATAGCAATAACGATAATACCATAAACAATTTGTTTGCACAATATTGTTGAACGTGCCATGTAAATATGTTGGTGCACGGGCATGTAATATTAAAATCTAGAAAACATTTCGAAGCCATTGGTTGATATTTTATCATTGACGCAGGCCACTGACAATACATAGTTACGCAAATTTTCAATCTCCTCCTAAATATGTAGTATTCTTTTGTTCGTGTGATAAGGTTTATAACACACAGGAAGTACGCTTTCTTTTGTATTAACTAAATCAGATTGTCACCTGACAATATTACTCTAATGCATTGGATTGAAATTAACCATATACTGTTATAAATGATCATGATTGACACTTAAAGAGTATATGTCTGATTCATTCACTAATTACAATTATGTAGGAAACACAAAAGTAAGTGTATCGATTAAAAACACTTATGCAAACAAATGCACATTAAGCGAGATATTTCTAACTGAAATATTAAAATCATTCTCAGTGTTTTAATAGGGGCAGGTAATCCAGAATTACTCAGTACAATTTG
>Ga0224511_10004261_pt1 | contig 10739 bp, 5 predicted proteins | sample SF_May12_sed_USG_2_FD_169988 | JGI IMG/M metagenome (GOLD analysis project Ga0224511, IMG submission 169988) | Sediment microbial communities from San Francisco Bay, California, United States - SF_May12_sed_USGS_8_1 | ecosystem: Environmental > Aquatic > Marine > Sediment | place: USA... | reverse complement strand
CTTGCCACTAAAAGAAAGTAACAATCTGTATGCCCCTTTGCCGAATGGGGATGTCCCAGTGCGCCGTTAAATAAAAGCACACCATGCGCATTTTCCGCTCCATGTTTTGTACTTAAAGTGACTTGACAGAAACCATTTTTACCTTTTATACGCCCGAAGTGAAACTTCGGACGTATTATGGTATGGCGTCCGTCCGTCCGTTAGCCACATCATGTCCGCTCAATCTCTTGAAAAGTTTCTGAGTGACTGTCATGGTACTTGGTAGGTAGATTAGTCATGGTCATTAGATGACCCCTTAACATTTTGAGGTCACTAGGTCAACGATCAAGGTCACAGAAGCATTTAATGCAAAAACCATGTCCACTCAATATCTAGAAAAGTTTATGAGTGACAGTCATTCTACTTTGTAGGAAGATTGGTCATACTCAGTAGATGACCCCTACAAATTTTGAGGTCACTAGGTCAAAGGTCAAGGTCATATTAGTATTTTATGCAAAAACCATGTCCGCTCAATATCTTAAACAGTTTATGAGTGACAGTTATTGTACTTTGTAGGAAGATTGGTCATGGTCAGTAGATGACCCTATAAATTTTGAGGTTACTAGGTCAAATGTCAAGGTCACAGTAGCATTTAATGCAAAAACCATGTATCAATCTTGAAGTTTCTGAGTGATAGTCATGGTACTTGGTTGGAAGATTGGTCATACCCAGTAGATGACCTCTATACATTATGAGGTCACTAGGTCAAATGTCAAGGTTACAGTAGCATTTTATGCAAAAACTGTGTCCGCTCAATATCTTGAAAAGTTTGAGTGACAGTCATTGTACTTGGTAGGAAGACTGGTCACGGTCAGTAGATAAACATATGAATGCAGAGGTTAAACTCAAGTATAGTTTTCGCCACTAATTTATCGAACAGCTCATCCTTCAGGCGTATAATGAGGGTGACACCCCCCTCCCCCCTTGCGTACTGCGTACCGCTCTATTTTGGCATTGCGTACTGCGTACCGCCATTTTTTGGCCTCGCGTACTGCGTACCGTTTAACAACAAAAACAACCATTTTAGGCGTTTCGATTTACATAAAGAAGTTAAAATTACAGTCTGTTGTATGCACATGTACAGTAATTCTTGAAAAAATAGCTTTGATGTGTTTGCGTGTTAAATTCCCTAGGTTTTGACCTCCCAAAATCCATGTTTAAGTTTATAAATGCTGAAATGACCCCCCAAAAAGCGCGAGCGAAGCGAGCGCGCAATTTTTTTTTAGAGTTATTTGACTTTGTATGGACCTTTTTAAAGTAAAAATTGATGTCTGCGTACGATATAACCGAATTTCTGCGTACTGCGTACCGACCCTTTGCGTACTGCGTACCGTCTAAATCCCCCCTGAATACTGCGTACCAAAAGGGGGGGTGTCACCCTCTATAATGCTCCGACATGTGGAGCTCTAGTCATGATATGCCATATAAAAGTAATAACGTGCTTAAAAATTAAATAAAACCTCAGCAAATAAATAATAGTGCACCTTTTTGCAATGTTCTTTTTGTCATACACAAATCTGGAATAAAAGAATTGCTTCCTTTTATAATAAATATATCAATTATGAGCCCTTATAATATCATAAATATCATAGTGCAATAGTTATTGAATTGACAAAATTCCGTTATAAATGATACAGGTGAATAGACCTTCACCCGCCTAGATAACATTGGTGTTCTGCTAATTCTTGCAGTACCATGAGTACAAAAGATGCATTGTAGTTTTGTAGTTTTTATTCATGTTTATCGTATTTCACAATACAAGTGTAGAACTTAATAGTTGTACTTTGATAAGTTCTATTTACACCAACAGAAGTTTACAATAACATAAATGAACCACAGTCTCACTGTTACCAAGGTAATACAAAACATACACAACAATTAACAGGAACATACCACAAACTTTAACCATTATATACAAATTCAAAACACATTAATAAAGCCTCATACGTTCATGTTCAGACTAGACCCTTACAGGGAAAACAATATAAACAGACAAGTTAAAAAGAAACTACTAAAAACACATAAATGATGTAATTAGGAGTCTTAATGAGATATCAGTCAACATTTTGCACATGTTTCAACTCAGCCGCCAGTCTCCTATAATGGGCTGCATCTTTGTCTTGTTTCATCTCCTGAAGAATGTCTCCGGCTATCTTATACAACTCACATTCTGTTCTTATCAAATCGCAACCATTTGAGTCCTCATCCTTCAACTTTTCTACAGTACTTTGAAAAAGCTCAGTTTCATTGCACTTTGTATGTTCAGATGTAGTTGCCTGGTTTCCATGGCAACCGTTTTGGTTACTGGTCTCATTTACCGTTTTACGTCTTTTCTGGGCGGGCTCATTCGATCTGGAGAGAAGGTTTCTTAGCTTTTGTTGTCTGCTTGTAGAAATAGCATCAATAGCACTAAAAATGAGAAGACATTGATTCAACCATTTATCATGTACAACTGAGGTGTTGTTAAATTTTGTTTTCCGAGTGTTTTAGGGAACAAAATTACAAAAAGACACTGGAAAATTAACGGAACCCATGAAAAGTTGTACTTCAGAACTTTAAAGTCAGACAACATGAGAACAGAAATGGCGAGAGCTTTTTCATATATATTCGTAATACCTTATCTGCAATTGAAAGAAAAACTTCAAGCAGTGAGGCATACAGCTGTGATAATAACTTTTAATTCTATTCTGTTTAAGCATACTTCTTTTATATCAATAGTAATTGACATTTTCTCATGTGCATTTATGGTAATCATGGGCCACAATAATGCCCGTTCAGGGAAACCCAATTTTACTATAGATATTTTACTTGTTTCCCCATAAGCAGGTTTATAAGTTCTTGATAGACATTTTTATAGACTTTGGTATTCATTTACCGTTTTACTAGTTAATGAAACAAAAAGTACCTTTCAATGCATTTCAGTGATTCCTCTATATTTCCTAGTTTGTGCAAAGATAAGGCTTTCCACTTCAATGCAACCACATCAGTGTTTCCGTAATGCTTGTCAACTTCACCACCGTCAGATAATTTCCTTTTCAAGCCAGATCTTTCAACGACAACATCCATTTTCTCTGTCTGTGTATGGTTGATATTACTGCCTCTACTATCTGACATTTCAACACATACATCCATTTCATCAGTTATAATGTCACTGCTCCTCTTATTATAGGTTTGTGAGTCAGTTAGAATGGCGTTTCTGCCCCTATTATAGTTCACAGAGTCACGGTGACCTCGATTTTGACCCTCTATGCCGTGCATGGTGGGTGGGGTAAGGTGAAGAGGTTGGTTGTTATGGTAACACAGCAGGGTGTGGTCACACAGCTCTACACACTCGCTGTAGTCATGGTTACCGTAGAACGCCTTCATAGCCTCGTGGAACACTTGCATAACGGGCGGTAGATCTAAGACCTGTGAAAATAAATTTACTAAAGGGGTTAAACAAATGTTTTTGGATGTTTTTAAATATTTTATTGCAAAAATGTTCAATCAGTATTTTTATTCTTAAACAAAAATTAAGAGAATTCTAAGGTTAGCTATAATCAGCTTTTGTCATGTGTGATAGGTGCTGAAGTAACTTGCACTATGGGCCACATATTGAAACTAATATCTGTATGCCTCGCCAAATGGGAGTGTCAATGCACCTACCCACCAGGAAAGGTCCATTACCTTGGTGCCTTCAGATTTTAACTGTCCCAGCAGCTGCCTGTATTTCTCAGCAGCAACATCATATCTGAAAAAACAAACACACAAAACAATACACACTGTGAACAACTATTATTTAATAAAAAGTTGATACTTTTTACACTTTAGAGATAAGCTCTAGGCAAAATATTGCAAACAGTATGAAAAAAAGGACAATTACTCTGATAATTTGAAAGCAAGAGTTTTGGTTCTTGTGCAATGAACTTCTTCTCAATGATAAACTATTGACCTATGACGTTGCAAGTTGATGCTTCTTAAATTTTTGGAGTTACTATTTTACGGTACACAACAATGAAAGACAGGCAAAACAGGGCTGGGATGCGAGGTTTACACAATTTATCTAGCATATGCCACAACAACCATTTCAATGAATCGTGAAAACACGAGGAACAACTTATCACAAGACTAACCTAAATCATAACAGAGACAGTTTACTGCTCTGACCCAAACCCCTGACATTCAGATATTACCAACTGTGCAACCAGGAGAGCCCTGGAAGACGAACCTGTGCAGGTGCGCCGACCGTGACGCCAGCAGGTAGAGGGCGCTGGTGTGCGTCAACTCTCCACTCTCCCTCGGTACCAGGGAGACGAGGTCCAGGATTCCAGCCCCAGGATTCCTTTCATGGTGAACTGGCGAGTCCTCATCACCCATCTCTAGTGCCTGTGAAGAGTAATTTTGGAAAACATCATTTACATAACACTGTAAATCAAAACATATTTGTGATGGTCAAAATTTTACAATGTGTTAAAACGTCTAGCTCACTGAGTCTTCACTGCCTATTTCTAGTGTCTGGTGAAAAAGCAATGGTCATAAACATAGTTTACATACTAAGTACTGTAAAAAAAATTGTGGTGGTTAAAGCAATCCCTATGTATCACCATTTCATCAAAAGGGCAACATAAAACTAAATTTTCCAACCTACAAACTAACTACGTCCACTTACAGTGTTTAGAAGGTTCAGACACTCCAGCTCTAGGTCAGCCTGACCGCGGTGTCGATACACGAGCGATGCCGCGTGCAGCGGTCGCAGGAAGTTGAAGTTCGCACACACGGCCTCCGTGTACATGGCTACAGCTAGCTGGTACTTCTTCTATAGCACAATTTAGGTCAAGAATTTAATGTAATCAAAAGACTGCTGTAGTGGTTTAATAGATAAGGTCTAACAAAAATACAAGTGTGTTTTGTGTAATGACTTGAAATAAACATTTCCCCAATATTTTGATTTCTGTCTATAATATAGTTCTGATAAATATTGAGTCAAGTTATTTAGCCTAGATGACAAAACAATTCGTAAACCCTGTGAATATGACTATTGTAACATAACACAACACTCTCCATTTGGCGGTGTTCACATGTGTACGCACACGTCATCCGCCTTCCGCGTCCTTCATCGCTCACTGCTTGATTTTTGACGTGTGCGGACAGAAGCGGATGGCAAATAATTCCAACACGAATTATAATTTTAATTGAAATTAGTCACCAAATAACTGAATAAATTTGTAAAAATCCACATTTATATAATTTATGCCTTTCGCAGTACAACGGCGCTAAAATTACAATGAATACATGCGTTTCTGGTGCTATAGAACTAGATATTGATGTTTCATGTCAGTGTTACACTTATTTGTTGTTGTGTTTCATTGTTTTAAACTTATAAATATTTATTGAAGTTACACATGGTTAAAGGAACAGAAAAAGGTGCTATAGAAAACAAAATAAAGAGATATAATGACTACCAGTCTGCTGGTTTGATCACCTTTTTAATTTCTTCAACACAACACCTTCCCCCTGTCGTTATCATTGAAAAACAAAAGTATCAGTAAGTTATTGACATATATCGTTGATTTAAAAGTGAAAGAACACCTTTACAAATTCATCTTTATAAACTCAAAGAAACGAAACAACGAATCAAAATCTCATTGCAACATAATTCACAAGTCGTGTATTGATTTGTTATGCTAGCACATTGATAAACATGATTTACACACATAACATCCACATTTAACGCATTTTAACCATTTACCGTAAAAGCAATTATACAAAACCACAGACAGACAAAAAAGAAATTCTGTGTTCAACATATTTGACGGATGAAGGACGCGTACACATGTGAACACCCCGTGCGGATGACGGAAGCGGATGGCGTGTGCGGATGTGTGCGTACACATGTGAACACCGCCTTACATTCCATAGTTTACAAAAAAGGGGAAAACACTTGTGAGTCAAATGTGACCGTGACACACAACAACCCACCAGTTTAGAGAAGCACTGTCCAGCCAGGTAGTACAGCTGTGCCTTCAACCTCGGGGTGATAGGTCCGGGGGATCTTAACGTCTCCATCAGGACTGGGATGGCCTCCATATACTCCGCTCTTTTGTAATGAGCAAACCCTGAAATGTTCATAACTGTAAAATAAGGCTGCATAATATTTAAAAACAAATTTTAACAAATGAGCCGGACTCTGAGAAAATCGCCCTTAACTCATTTGTATACATTGCTTACAAAACCGTTTTGATGTTATTAACAAAGGAGAGTGATTTTAGCCTTGGTCTTATCCTTAGTGAAATTAATGCATTTCAGCTTGTTTTAATACAATTTTGTGTATCTGTCATTGACATACATAACAAAAAGATATCTTAAGTTTCAAAATATTCATATACTACTTTTTCACTTAAGGGCGATTTTCTCAGAGCCTGGCTCAAATTTGTATTTATCTACCACCAACTTTCAATACTATTACTGACGTTTTACACTGGCATTTTCTATTGGTCAACCGACATTGCACTTACCAATCAATGTTCTCGTTTCTTGCGTGACAAACCCTAGCAGGTTATAACCATTAACAGTCTTTTTTTCTAAAAGTATAAAGCAAATGTAAATATATAAGAAAAGTAGTTGTGCACTCTACAACCTTATTTCATTGTATGCTGACCAACCAACAACCTACCGAACAACAAACCTATAGATCGAATGACTACTATATACCTTTTCTCAAACGTGATTTGTGGATGCTATAATGATCGTTACCCAGGAGGAACTTGACAGCAGGGACCAGCTGGGGTTCATCTATCATCTCCAGGGTGTTACAGCAGTCATCATGCCGGCCCTGTCCACACTGCCACACGGCTAGCAGGTAGGCGGTCAGGGGCTTCACCAGCCGTGGTGACGAGGGCAGCTGGCTGTGGTCCACATACAGGGGCAGTGTGAGCACAGGGCGGGCAGCCTCGCTGTCCTAAAATACACAACTAATGTGTCAATAGATATGACATAGTTAAAACGATGTCCGATGCACTGACTATTGTAGGAAAGTATGTCATGTCAAATGTTGCATATGTGCACACAGCCATGAATACATAAAGATTCAGTCTTCTAATTGGCCCAAACGATGTGCGTTATGAACTTACATATTTGCCCACCTTTTGTCAGACCCAACTTCATTTTCGATGGCCTGGCAAACAGGTTGTCGATATATAAATTTTGAAGCAAGGTTATTAAGTGACATCCCTCTTCAACATTACACCATACTGAAATTGATACATGGTAACAATTCAGATCTTAAGGTTGCAATCTTAGTTGCGATATTGTGTTTATGAGCATACCATGAAGTGAGTATCACCCAGGGCAGTGTTCACTGCCATCAGCAGGTCCCCGGTCTGTGTCTGGCTCTCATGCTTAGCCTGCATTGTGTTTTGTTTGAAAAAATTACCAACATATTAACCAATATCAAAACTCTGTACCAACATATCAACTAATACTAAAAACTTAAAAGTGAGCATTTTTCCACATAATTTGACTAAATGTTCTTAAAAACAAGCCAACAAGTCTTAATTTAAGGAACTTTGCATTGTAAAAAGATACTTAAGCAATAAAAGTACACTTTTTTTGTATTTTTCATGAGAGTTAGACAAGTTAAGTCCTCTTAACAATAATTAAATGATTTATTAACTAGCAATGGCACAATTTCATACAACATTTAGAAACATAATTGACTGAAGCAATTATTTAATTATTAATTACAGAAAAAGTACTTTTGCATATGGAAAAATAGAAACAGGAAGTGCTTTAATGAATTATATTATATTTTCATTCTTCTTAAAATTTAAGGTTTGTTTGCCCTAATTTACTGGAGTTGCATATATAAAAGTCAAATAGGACACCAATGACCACTAGCCTGTGTGTATTGTGTGTGGTCACTGGTCAGCAGGTCAGTCAGGGTCCAGCCCCAGACACACCGGGCCAGCATACAGCACAACCCACTCTGGCCTGACACTGGGGGATGGAGAAAACAATGTATCTATGTTATAGACAATAATTTGATCGCATTTGATCACCATTTATTTCAATGTTGTTATTATTATTATTATATATTTTTTAATTTTTTTTTTAATTCTTAGTATTAATTAATGTGTGATTTATATGACATGTAAATGATTCATGATTGGTTACTGGGTAATAAGTTTTGTACTCCGGTGAGTTGGAAAAAATACACAGGAAATGAGTCTCCATAGACAGTAAAATAGTGCATTATCTACAGTACCTGCGAGATGTGGTAATGCCTGGTAAATAGTGCATTATCTACAGTACCTGCGAAAGTTGGTAACGCCTGTACACACTGGAGCAGGAGACCGTGACATACTGACAACTGGTCCCTCCCATACCCAGGTGCCGTCCTCCCTCCTCTCAGTACTCTCACAACTGGGGCATATAAATATAGATTAATATATATGCATCACAAACACACACACTAAAACTGTTCAAGGCAGTGAGAAGCATCCATGGATCATTTAAACATATTTAAATCAGTTAAAGTTAAATAAATATTAACTATAAATTAATAACACATCACAATGTATAACTATAATTACATGGTTTTATTCAGATATTGTAACAGAATTTTTAAACAAAATGAAGTAAAAAATAGCAAATAAAGGGCAAATACAATACGTTTGACAAAACGATCTCATCACAAAACGCGTGTAAACCAACCTCTATCAAGAGTTCTATGCCAAACAGGGAGGGTGAGAGGGTGGCTGGATGACTTCTGGGTGGATGGGTGGCTGAGGTTGAACAGAGTGGCCAGCTCAACCTCACACAACTCGGGTGAGGCAGGGATACCTTAACCACATCAAACATTGCTTCATATGTTAATAGTGTTTATAAAAATTTAAATAATTAAATAAACAAGAATAAAAGCATATTAAAACAGTTTATTTCAAAGTAAGTTTTTTAAAAATAATTTAAAACTTTTTTTAAAATACTCTTCAATTACTTCTTGAAAACAATAATGTTTTTTTAGACTTCTAGACTATTTTGGCTACTTTAAAGTTAAACAAATGATTATATTTCTATAATAAAACATAATTATGTGAAAACAACAAATATTGTCAGTTCTTGTTACCTGCTGCATGTTGTAGACATTGCAACCAGTCTTCTACTTGTGATGACACTTTTCTGGGATCCTTGAAATTTTGTAGAAATATTTCAAATTACAAATGTATAATATTGTTAAAAAAAACCACACACAAACATTTGTTGTCTTTGTCAGTAAGTATCATTTGATAATGAGTGCTTAGCAACAACTAAAATAGATTGATTAACACAGAACAATTATATTAGTAATAAAAAATGTATACAGTACTTTACAGTACCCCAAATAATTGGTGTTCTATTATAACTGCAACAAAGAATGAAAATGGTCATTTCTAAAAACAGAGAAAAGCAAGAAATGGATGGTGCTCATTCCTTAGGGCCTTGAAGCTAGTTTCTATCATTTTGACAACTGATGTTCCAATCAGTAACTAACCATACATGAACCATTACCTGCAGAAAGCCTAACACAGCCCTGTTGTTTTGGAGTGCCAGTTGGCGGGTCACACTGTTGATTGGACCTGGAGGACCTGACTCCAACAACACTGATGCTGCAGCAAACTGACCACGGTCCACCAGCTCCTGCAGACTGGACATCGCTGCCGGTATACCTCACATATTTTCAGTTCTACAAATACAATGGTTTTTAACCCAAGTCTAGTTCTGACCTTCATAGCTGCGTACCGTTTACCATTTAACAACATTTGTTTGGCTTTTTCATTTAAATAAAGAAGATAAAAAATACAGCCTGTTGCATCCATAAACACAATAAGTTAGAAAACATTCTAGTTTTGTTGTGTTTGCTTGTTACTTCCAATGTTTTGATCCCAAAAATCCATGTTTAGTCTTCATAATGATGAAATGCCGAATAAAGTGTGAGCAAAGCATGCACCAAACAATTGAGTTTTTTTTTAATTTTTATGTCAAGTCTGACATGTTCCTTAGTCAAAATTGCACAAATTTATATAAAATTTTATGTTTGAGTATGCTATAACAGACCCTACTGTGTACCGTAAGTGCTGTCTAATACCCCGCCCCCTCGCCCTGAATACTGCATACCAAAGGGGTAGGGGGGGGGGGGGTTCCCCCCCACTACTCACTACATGTAAGTATAACTGACTAAGTATGATGCACAAAATCCACAAATAAGTCGAAACGAGTGTAATGATATAGTCCAATACATCTGATAAACAATTGCTTTAAGTCAATCTATTTTAATATTAATGATTTAAATTGTTTACTGAGTAGCAATAAAATGAATTAGATTTTTTCCACACTGTACTGAGTAATAGTAATTAATAGCAAATTAAGAACCTACACTCAGTCCTGTACTCTGCGGTATGAAAACAGACGCCAAGATCATATATTCAAAATGTGAATTATGTCAACAAACACATTAATTAACTGATTTATGAGAGCTGTCATCTTTGAAGTTTGTTTGTACTTCCCGCAAATTATTCTACACACGTTTTCTAATCCCCGTACGATATTGTACTCTACTGAGTAGATGTTTGTTAGCATTAACCTAAATATAATAATACTTTTATCATGGTAGTAAAAACAGATAAGTAATGATCAATACAGTTATTATCAAACTGTTAATTAAGATTTAAATATTTTAATATAAA